>TARA_R110002096_G_scaffold192564_2_pt1 | contig 63050 bp, 44 predicted proteins | sample TARA_R110002096 | Tara Oceans TARA_R110002096 (sample SAMEA4397295) | marine metagenome | biome: Polar Biome; feature: [DCM] deep chlorophyll maximum layer (ENVO:01000326); material: water (ENVO:00002006), including particulate matter (ENVO:01000060) such as... | depth 35 m
ATTCATAGAAGCGATTAACATAAAAGAAGATGGATATTCCACCGTAAATCTTGCCCTACTAATTGTAACCAATCGATCTTCCATGGGTTGGCGCATCACCTCCAAAACCGTTCTTTTAAATTCGGGTAATTCATCTAAAAACAAAATTCCATTATGGGCGAGTGAAATTTCACCAGGTTGTGGAAAGCTTCCCCCACCGACAAGGGCGACATCAGAAATACTATGGTGTGGATTTCGAAACGGCCTTTGTGCTACTAATCCAATATTTGTTTTTAGCTGTCCGGCTACAGAATGAATTTTTGTGGTTTCTAGAGCTTCAGACAAGGTTAGTGGTGGTAAAATAGAAGGCAATCTTTTGGCAAGCATAGTTTTTCCTGCACCTGGCGGACCGATTAAAATAACATTATGTCCACCAGCAGCTGCAATTTCTAAGGCTCTTTTTATATTCTCCTGACCTTTTACTTGGTCAAAATCAAACTCAGGATTGTTTAGATGTTGGGCAAATTCCTCTCTGGTATTTACACGCACCATTTCCAGCTCTATTTCACCTTTTAAAAAAGCCACAACTTCCGAAATGTTTTCTACACCATAAACTTCTACTCCATCTACAATTGCCGCTTCCTGAGAATTTTCTTTGGGGAGAATAAGTCCTTTAAACCCCTCTTTTTGTGCCTGGATGGCAATAGGGAGAACACCCTTAATGGCCTGGATGCTACCATCTAAAGAAAGCTCACCCATGATGATATAATCTTCCAAATTTGCTAATTCCACCTGTTCAGATGCCGTTAATATACCTAAGGCTATAGACAAATCGTAGGCGGAGCCCTCCTTTCGGATGTCTGCCGGAGCCATATTTATAGTGATTTTTTTCCCAGGCCATTTGAAACCATTGTTTTTTAAAGCAGCCGTAATTCTATACTGACTCTCCTTAACAGCATTGTCTGGAAGACCTACAAGATTAAAAGCAATCCCAGTGTCAATATTGACTTCTATTGTGATAGTGGTAGCATCCACGCCAAAGACGGCGCTTCCAAAAGTTTTTATAAGCATACTGATTATTGAGTTTTCAAGGTGCTATTGGTGTATGCTATTCCTTATAGGGAAGCCATTCAATATAAAGCCTTTTTTAGTAAAGAACTAGTAATTAATTATTTATTAACAGGCCCAAAAGCGCTTAGCCTATTGACTATATTTGTTCTCATTCCGAAAAAAAATAATAAAAGCACGAATAAATGAGTGATGATAAAGGAGCGAAATTAAAAGCTCTAAAGCTTACCATGGATAAGCTAGATAAAACCTATGGAAAGGGCGCCGTAATGCGAATGGGAGACAATGCCGTTGTAGAACTTGAATCCATTTCTACGGGCTCTATTGGACTTGATGTTGCCTTGGGAATAGGTGGCTTCCCAAAAGGTCGAGTTGTAGAAATTTATGGACCAGAATCATCGGGTAAAACTACCCTTACTTTACATGCTATTGCCGAAGCCCAAAAAGCTGGAGGTATTGCCGCCTTCATAGATGCTGAACATGCCTTTGATCGTTTTTATGCTGAAAAATTAGGTATTAATACCGAAGAATTAATTATCTCTCAGCCAGATAATGGTGAACAAGCATTGGAAATTGCCGACAATCTTATTAGCTCTGGAGCTATAGATATTTTGGTAATAGACTCTGTGGCTGCTCTTACTCCAAAAAGTGAAATTGAAGGAGAAATGGGAGATAGCAAAATGGGCTTACAAGCAAGGCTAATGTCACAAGCATTGCGAAAATTAACTTCAACCATTTCCAGAACCAATTGCTGCTGTATCTTCATCAACCAATTGCGTGAAAAAATTGGGGTGATGTTTGGAAACCCAGAAACCACAACTGGTGGAAATGCTTTGAAATTTTATGCTTCTGTACGTATTGATATTAGAAGATCATCTCAAATTAAATCTACAGATGAAGTAATTGGTAACCGCACCAGAGTAAAAGTGGTGAAAAATAAACTTGCACCACCATTCCGAATGGCGGAATTTGATATTATGTATGGTGCGGGGATTTCTAAACTAGGTGAAATTATTGACCTTGGCGTAGATCATAATATTGTAAAAAAATCTGGATCTTGGTTTAGCTATGGAGATACCAAATTAGGTCAGGGAAGAGATGCAGTTCGTCAGTTATTAAAAGACAATCCAGAGCTGGCCGATGAAATTGAAGCAAAAATAAGAGAGGCAATTGCCGCATAATTCAGGCAACGAATTTCAAAAAGCTTAGTCAAATCATTGAATTAATGGTTTGGTTGTTTATTAAAGGCTGGATCTATACTATAGAGCCAGCCTTTTCTTTTTATTCCTCCTCAATATTTCATTTGAAAAATGAGCTTTTCTGCTACTTTTGCAATCCTATGAAAAACATTTTCACCATTCTTATTTTTTGCCTGGCTATTTTTCAATCTTGTGAAGACCCATCCGAAACGGCAAACCCTCCAAAAAAGGAACAAACTATCCTTAAGCCTGATAGCGTTCCGGCCCTTCAAGGAAAAAAGTCGCCTATAGATTCCTTAAATGCCATATTAAAGGCGGACCCTAATAATTCGGAAGCTTATCTGGCACGAGCAGAAAAGTTTTTAAATATAAAAAGCTTTAGAGCTGCTGCGGCAGATATATTCAATGCTATGCAAATTGATTCCAATTCAGCACAGGCTAGAAATTTGAAAGGGCAGTTAAATTATATTCAAAACAAATCCGGTGATGCCAAAAAGGAGTGGGAAAAATGTGTTCAATTAGATCCTGATAATGTAGAATGTAGAATGAGGATTTGTGAGCTTTATATTGCTGTTCACGATTATGACAATGCGCTAAGACTTACTGATGAAGCCATAAAAATTGACCCCAATGCCCATATCCCCTATTTCTATAAGGGAATGATTATTCGAGATTCAAGACGTGACACAGCTTTGGCCTTGCAGTTTTTTCAAAAGTCTGTAGACCTTAGCCCTAACTTTATTGAAGGCCTAGATATGATGGGTGTGATGTTGGCCTCTATCGGCGATACCTTCGCCAAATATTACTACCATAGAATATTGGATATCGACCCCAGCAGAGATGATATCTACTATAAATTGGGCGTATTTTATATGAACCGAAATATGACCAATTTGGCCCTTGAAAATTATTTTGATGCCATAAGAGTAAACCCTAAAAATGCAGATGCCTATTATAGCATTGGATTTATACACATCCAGTTAAAGCAATTATCACAAGCTAAAGATTATTTTTCGAAAGCCATTCAATACCAAGTTCATAATTATAAAGCCTATTATGGACGAGCTTATTGCCTAGAACAATTGGGAGATATTAGCAATGCAAGAAAAGATTATAGAATGGCCTTAGATGCCAACCCGGTTTATGATCCAGCTAAAGAAGGATTGGCACGAGTAAATGCAGCAATAAATGCAGAAAGGAAGTAAAATTATTCCTTAGAGCTACGGGTAGCCTTTTCAATCCAATCCCACATTTCTGGACTTACAACATCCAAGAAATTCATTTGTCCTGCACCTTGTAGCCACTCACCACCATCGATAATTACCACTTCACCATTCATATACTGAGCAAAGTCTGAGACTAGGAAAGCAGCTAAATTTGCCAGCTCCTGATGGTTACCAGCTCTTTTTAGTGGAACTTCATTTTCGGCCTTTAATTTATCACCCATATCCCCTGGCAATAATCTACTCCAAGCACCTTTGGTAGGAAAAGGTCCGGGTGCAACAGCATTAAAACGGATTCCATATTTTGCCCATTCTACCGCCAGGGATTTGGTCATTGCACTAACACCAGCCTTAGCCATGGCCGAAGGAACAACAAATGAGGATCCTGTTTCAGCATAAGTGGTCACCACACTTAAAACGGTTTTATTTTTTTCGCCATTACTAATCCAATGCTTTCCAAAAGCAAGAGTACAATTTTTGGAACCTTTTAAAACAATATCTATTACAGCATCAAAAGCACCTGGGGAAAGGCGTTCGGTAGGACTAATAAAATTCCCTGCTGCATTATTTACTAGTACATCAACTTTTCCAAACTTATTAATAATGGCTTGCAAAAAAGCTTCAACACTTTTATAATCTCTTACATCACAAGCAAAAGGCAAAACTTCACCTCCACAGCTTTCCTCCATTTCCTTTTGAGCCTCAATGAGTTTTTCTTCCCTTCTTCCACAAATCGCCAAATTGGCTCCTAGCTTTAAAAAATACTCACCCATAGACCTACCTAAACCAGTTCCTCCACCAGTAATGGCAATTACTTTTCCTTTTAGGGCTCCATCTTTAAGCATCCCTTCACTCAAATCCACACTCATATATTGTTGTTTATTAATAAGGCAGCCAACTTCTACTACTTTTTCAGCCTCCCTAATTATTTCATCAGTAGTTTTGCGACCTAAATTTAAAGCCGAATAAACCGCAGCCAAAATATGGAAAACCTAGCAACAAAAGTTCCTCAGATAAAAAAGATTCCTAAAGAACTTAAAATTCATGGTGATACTAGAATAGACAATTATTATTGGCTAAACGACAGAGAAAATCCGGAGGTAATAGAATATTTAAATGCCGAGAATGCCTATCGCGAATCGGAAATGAAGCATACTGAGCATTTTCAATCTCAATTATTTGAAGAAATAAAAGGCAGAATTAAGGAACAGGATCAATCCGTTCCATATAAAAAGAAAGGTTATTGGTTTTATGTAAGATTTGAAATCGGCCAAGAACATCCTATTTATTGCCGTAAAAAAGGCTCTATGGAGGCAGAAGAGGAGGTTCTTCTCAATGTAAATTATCTTGCCAAAGACCAAGATTTTTATCAAATCGGTGGAATGAGTATCAGTCCAGATAACCAATGGCTGGCTTTCGGTGAAGACAAACTAAGCAGAAGAATATATACTATCCGTTTTAAAAATTTACAGACTGGAGAAATTAGTGAGGAAAAGATTGAAAATACCACAGGAAGTGTTGCCTGGGCAGAGGATAGCAGTTTATTATTTTATACTGTAAAAGATGAAACTTTGCGCCCTTCAAAAATAATGAGGCATAAAAAGGGAGGTCTCAGTTCTGATGATGTATTAATATATACTGAGGAAGACAGCACTTTTACCACTTTTATCTACAAAAGTAAATCCGAAAAATTCCTGATAATAGCCAATTCCAGCACCGTGTCTAATGAATATTGGTATCTAGACTCTTCAAGACCAATGGGAGAGTTCAGCCTATTTCAAAAAAGAGAAAGAGATTTGGAATATGGAATTGCACATTTCCAAGATCAATGGTATATCCACACCAATAAAGATGGGGCTAGCAATTTTAAACTTATGACCTGCTCCCTCAATGCTACTTCAAAAGAAGACTGGAAAGAATTAATTCCACATAGAGCGGATGTTTATTTGGAAGGTGTAGATTTATTTAAAAACCATTTGGTTTTGGAGGAAAGGAGCAATGGGCTTAGCAAAATCCGAATAAAAAAATGGGCGGATAATTCGGAGCACTACCTGGTATTTCCGGAAGAAACTTATACAGCCTCTACAGGTAATAATCCAGATTTTGATACTGAAATATTGCGATTCGCCTATTCATCGCTTAGCACCCCAGCTTCGGTTTTTGACTATAATATGAATACTCGCGAAAGGGAGCTGAAAAAACAAATGGAGGTTATTGGTGGCTATAATGCATCAGAATATCAGTCGGAAAGAATTTGGGCAAAAGCTAAGGATGGCGTGGTAATTCCTATTTCCTTGGTTTATAAAAAATCCCTCAAAAAGGAAGATGGAAACCCGCTTTTGCTTTATGGCTATGGATCTTATGGTGCAACTATGGATCCCAGTTTTTCCTCAACAAGATTATCGCTTTTAGATCGAGGTTTCATTTTCGCAATCGCTCATATTAGAGGTGGAGAATATCTCGGTAGAGATTGGTATGAAAAGGGAAAGATGCTTCACAAGAAAAATACTTTTAGTGATTTTATTGCCTGTGGTGAAAAATTGATTGAAGACAAATATTCCAATCCTAACAAACTCTATGGGCTGGGTGGCAGCGCTGGTGGACTCTTAATTGGAGCGGTAATAAACCAAAAACCTGAGTTGTTTAAAGGGGTAATAGCCGCAGTACCTTTTGTGGATGTGATTACCACGATGCTAGATGAAACCATACCCCTAACGACCGGAGAATATGATGAATGGGGAAATCCAAACCAAGAAGAATATTACCATTATATGAAGTCTTACTCTCCATATGACAATGTGGAAGCCAAAGATTATCCTGCTATTTTAATTACTACAGGACTGCATGATTCTCAAGTGCAATATTGGGAACCCGCCAAGTGGACAGCCAAACTTCGAGAATATAAAACAGATAAAAACCCTCTTTACCTTTTCACCAATATGGATACCGGGCATGGAGGAGCTTCCGGACGATTTGAAGCTTACAAAGAAACAGCCATGGAATATGCCTTTCTTTTCGATTTAGAAGGAATAAAAGACTAAAGTAGATTTTGATTAGTTTCGCTGTAAAGCTCCCCTTTTGATTTTAAAATCTAACTTTTCGAATCGAGTTTTGCTCCTATTGGTTTTAATCCTAGGAGGGATTTTAAGGTTTTACAACTTTTTTCAAATTCCCTTTACCCATGATGAGTTTAGCGCCCTATTTAGAACAGGATACCCCTCTTTCCACGAATTAATTGAAAAAGGAGTATTAGTGGATTTTCATCCTGCAGGGATACAAGTTTTCCTTCATTATTATGGCTCCTTATTTGGTTTTTCTGAATGGGTTTTGAAATTGCCCTTTATAATTATGGGGATTGGATCCATTTATATCTGCTATTTAATTGGAAAGGAATGGTTCAATGAAAAAACAGGCTTATTGTCCGCAGCCTTCATTTCCTGCACCCAGTTTTTTGTTTTTTATAGTCAAATCGCCAGACCCTATTCTGCCGGACTATTTTTTGGATTATTGGCCATATTATTTTGGAGAAGGCTACTTTTTTCTGGAAATAGAATGAATATTAAACACTTTTTCGCATGGATACTTAGCGCTAGCATCTGTGCTTATATTCACTATTACCTGCTCCTCTCTCTTTTTATTCTTGGAATCTTAAGTTTACTATTTTCTCCAAAGGAAAGAAGGGCTCTTTTTCTCCTTTCAGGAATTCTGATTTTTATTCTCTATCTACCTCATTTGGAAATATTTTTACATCAATCTGCAAAAGGGGGAGTAGGAACATGGTTGGGACCGCCAGACATGGATTTTATTGGGGAATTTATTTTTTACCTCTTTCAATATTCCCCCATTTTCCTTGGCTTTGTTATGCTAATGGTTTTCCTGGGATTTATATTAAAACCTAGGCTTGGGAAATTTTGGATAATCGCAATCTCCTTTTTCTTTCTAAGCTTTCTAGCTGGATTTTTTTATTCCATTTTTGTAAACCCAATTCTTCAATATTCAGGATTGATTTTTTGCAGCCCATTTCTTCTATTGTCAATCTTTTATTGGGCAAGTGCTACTAAATGGCTCTTTAGAATTAGCTTTTGGGGAATACTAATTTTGGGATCCTATTCCCTTATTGAGGAGCGAAAACATTATCAGATTTTCTACCAATCTCCCTACGAATATCTGGTTAAGGATCTAAAACAATCTTTAGAGGAAAAATCTGAAAATACCTTGACCATACTAAATGATCGCGTAGATATTTTAGAATATTATCTTGATAAATACGAAGTGGATAATCCCTTTGTACACATCCTAGAACATAAATCAGCCCAGGATTTTAAAACAATTATTGCCAATTCAAAAGCTGAAAAATTGTACTTAGGCGCATTTGCCTCCTCCCCTGCAGAATTGATCCCAATTGCCCAGCAATTCTTTCCTAGTCTCGAATTAAGGAAATCTTATTACCAAGGCGAATATTTTGTTTTTAGTAAGGATAAGGAGGATGAAGCTTCTCCATTGAGAAATTTACAGGAGGACCTTAACTTTAAAGGCAAAAATAAATATTGGAAAAGCCTTTCCGAAATAATAATTCAAAAAGATAGCCTAGGAGAATTTTTAAAAATTGGGGATGGTAAAAGCCAACAGATAGCATTTGAAATATTAGATCCCAAAGCATTGGTGGAGTGGAGCAATATATTTATAGACATGAAATTTACACTGGAAAGTGAGGGGGATTTGGATGCAATTTTTTGTGTTTTATCCTTGGAGCAGAATAGGAAGATCAGCCGATGGTATAGCCGACCTATTTCAGAGTTTATGGAAGAAAATTCTACTTTTCAAATTAATGGAATTCATTCCCTAGCTATAAATCAAAAAACCCTCAAAAATGAGGGTTTAAAAATTAGAGGTTTTATCTATAATCCAGAAAAAATGGAATATAAACTTAGGTCTGCCAGCTTTGCCATTCGTGCTGGAAATCCAAAATTATATTCGCTTTACACTCCTATTGGGAATTAAATTATTTCCAGAATTTTTTCAGTAGGTCTTCCAATTCTAGCTTTTTCACCATTTTCTAGTATAGGTCTTTCCATTAATTGTGGATGTTCAATCATGCAAAAAATCAGCTCATCATCAGAGAGCTCTTTTTCGGCGAACTCTTCCTTCCAAATTTTCTCCTTTTTTCGAATTAAATCGGAAGCATCAATATCGAGTTTGTCGATTATTGCCTCCAATTCACTGGGAGTAATAGGTTCTTTCATATACAAGACAATTTCTGGGTTTAGCCCTTTTTCTTCCAATAATTGAAGTGCTTCTCTACTTTTGGAACATCTTGGATTATGGTATAATTTCATCAGTGTTTTTTGTTTTAATAGCTGCTACAAAATTAACGGAACAAGTGGAAAAAGCCTGTTCTTTCCTCTTTATTTCCGCATCGATCAGAAAAGTTTAGCACATAATAATAGACTCCTTGTGGAACATCCTTATTCTCAAATTTTCCATCCCAAGCTTCTAGGTTATGGCTAGCGGCAAACAATTCAGAACCCCAGCGATTGTAAATTTTCAAATCAAATTCCGAAAAATAATCCGGCTCGGGGATATTAATAAATTGAAGAATATCATTTTGATTATCACCATTAGGTGAAAAAACATTGGGAAGTTCAATTTTTGGATCGAAGTCTATAATGGTGATACTTTCTCTATGTGTGAAAACTCTATTACAAACGCTATCAACACTTTCCAATTTCACCTCATAGGTTCCCGGTTTTAAAAAGTCAATTTTTATTTGGCTAGAATCTGCTAAAACTTGGTCATCTACAGACCAAATATATTGTTGAAATCCACCACCCTGGGTATAAAAATAGGCTTCAGTACCATCATTACATGGGTCGTAATTAAAATTAAAATCACCCCTTAAATTGGAGGATCTTATGCTAATAGTTTGGGAAGTGGTATCCGAACTCCCACAAATTCCTCCACTGGCGATCAACTGAATGGTAAAAGTTCCTTCTTGACTATATTGATGAACTGGATTGCTATCGGTTGAAAAAACGCCATCTCCAAAATCCCAATAAAAGGCATTAGCATCTATAGATTCATTTTTAAATTCCACGGAAAGACCAGCATCGCAGGTGTCATACTCTAGGCTGAAATCTGCACTTAAAGGATCTATATAACCATAAAATCTAATCTTTACTGAATCTTCAAATCCACAAGTTGTATCTCTTGCCAAAATACTGAGATACTGAACTCCCACTTGGTCTATAATTATTTGATCTGGCGCTGATGCCATTATACTCCCATCAGGCAATACTGCAGAATAAACATCGGCATTATAACTTCTATTACTGAGGTTTACGGTATAGGGAATGCAGCTACTGTCCAAGTCTGGTCGGAAATCTGCCTTTACATCCAATTCCATTCTCAATTTCAAAACCGCCATATTGCAATTTGAAGAGCCATTAACACGAGAATAGGCACTATCGCTTACCGGAAAATTATCTGTTCCACCACAGCTGGCACAAACAGCCTGGTAAATAGTACCATCCTTTTGGAAACGACTTGTGCCACCATCAACATGATCACCTTGAGGCCCTTGATACTCACCGAAATAGGCTCCAAAATTCACCTTTTCCCAACTGGCATCTAAAACCATAAAATAGAAATCCTCTCCATCGCTATTAGACCGCGCCCCTTGAACCTCATCAATATTATTGGTTATTGGCAAACCATTAGAAGGCCCTTGGGTGGAACTCCCTTGTCTTCCATATCCGGAGAGGTAAATATTTTTACAATCATCAACCATAAAAGCGGTGGGTGAAACTTCGGTTTTACTACTATCCATATTTCCGAAAATCATGGATTTCAAACTTTGAGACAAATCGGAATTGAACTTATTAATATATTGGTTTCCACGAGCTTGAAAGAAAACATTAGCCCCTAAAATTGGATAGGACCCCATGGAATGTCCAAAGACATAAACATTATTATCCTCATCGATATCCAATAAAAAATTGCGATCCCTCTTGGATGTACCATTATAGGTAAAGGCATTTATCATTCCAGCAGAACTTGTCATCCTCAGCAAAAAACCATCGTGGATACCTAGAAATTGCTCTTCAAAACCACCGTTAAATGAAATTCCTAAATCACTACTAGCGGTAATACCTGCAACATATAAATGATCGCCATTCACTTTTAAACTCATGGCCGCATCATGATCAGAGCCTGCTATATAACTGGCCCATCTCAAACTCTTAAGATCTGGCTTAAAAGAAGCAACAATCCCATCTTGAAAACCAAAAGGAGATGGGCTTAAGAGTCCTGAACTGGAAATATCTTTGGAATTTGTAGTTGCAGCTATATAAATATTACCAATCGAGTCTATGGCTATTTCAGAACGATTTTCATCGGCATAATTAAACCTGAATGCGGAGTTTACCCCATCATTTCCTGTACCTCCAAAAAAGCTACTCCCTAATAATTGTCCTCCTGTACTATCCAATTTGGAAATGAAAATATCAGCACCATTATTATAATTTACAATGGAAGTTCCCGGGAAGCTTACATTAGTACCGCCACTAAAAACACTATCATAGCATTGAACAGTAGTTGGAAAATTTGCCGACCCTGTTGTTCCTAAAATAAGCAAGTCTTTATTGTAGGTTTCAATTAAACTTAGTGGCACTTCATTTCCATTACCACCCAAATAAGTACTATAAATCAAATCCGATCCATCGGGAGAAAATTTACTTATCACCACATCATAAGTTCCTCCATGAAAGGTATCTTGGTAGGCTCCTAAACTTACAGGATAGGATAATAGTGGATTTGAATTATAAGCTATACCTCCTCCATAGGCGGCACCATCCACCCCATAGGTTGCTGTAAATCCAAAATTATCTACTCGTGAGCCTGTATAGGTGCTAAAAATTAAAAGAGGATCAATTACTAATTCATAATTGGGATTGTATTTTCCTAATTTATAGCTAAGGACATTTCCCTCCAGCACATATTTACATTTCACCTCCTGCCTTTGGCCATTAATTATTTGAAAGGCTATTGGTGCGGATTCTAAGACATCTTCTACAGAGGTTTTTACCCATAAATTTCCATAGACTATTTTCAGTTTATCTGCCCCTTTGTATTCCAGTTTTATTTGCTTGGGATCAGCCCCCCTTTCCAATACGAGGTCATATTTTAAATTTTCATTTTCATCAAAAAAGTATCGAATGTCTATCCCAGGATAAATATCTTCAAAGGCAATTTCCCCAAATAAGGACACAGAATTTTTCCATTTTGAAGCATCCTTACCAAGAAAATAATTTTGATAGGTTTTCCTTTTTTGAGAAGTGGAAATTTCTGCATCGTCCTTGGCCGCAATAAAACTAACTTCATAGGCATGACCGGCATATGGACCATAATTAGAATACTCTGCAAAATGCGAATGAGGAATTTGTGATTTTAATTTTGTGGAGTCTATTTCAAATTTTCCAAAATGATAAACCACCTTATTCCCCGAAATAAAAACCGCTCCATTGCTCAAGGGAATTTTAAAATTAAAATCTCCAGACCACTGTCCAAGGTTTTCCACGAAGGAAGCATTCTGTGCTAGACCATTCAAACACAGAAAAAAACAAAACAAAAATATGGATGCTAGTTTGCTCAAATCAATCTATAAATATAGACATTGCCTAGCATTAAGAGTATGAGTAATTACACTAGGAAGGCGTAAAATTAGTTTAAGGCAGTCTAGAGAATTCTTCCATTCCAAACTTAGGCTTCGGTACTTTGTCCAGTTTGCATTAAAAATGCTTTAATAAAATCATCTATCTCCCCATCCAGAACATTGTCTACATTGCTTGTCTCATTGCCCGTACGTACATCCTTAACCAATTTATAAGGATGTAAAACATAATTTCTAATTTGAGATCCCCATTCTATTTTTTTCTTTCCTGCTTCAATTTCGGCTCTTTTTTCATTTTTGGCTTCAATCTCAATTTCATATAGTTGGGATTTCAGCAACTGAATAGCCTTGTCCTTATTTTGCAGTTGGGATCGGGATTCTGTATTTTCAATTATTATTCCCGAAGGCTTGTGTTTTAATCGAACACCAGTCTCTACTTTATTTACATTCTGTCCACCTGCACCACCAGACCTAAAAGTATCCCAATCGATATCAGACATATTAACTTCTACTTCAATAGAGTCATCCACCAATGGAAACACATAAACGGAAGCAAATGAGGTATGCCTTTTGGCATTGGAATCGAAGGGAGAGATTCTCACCAATCTATGAACGCCATTTTCACCTTTTAAATAACCAAAGGCATAGTCACCATCAATTTCCAAGGTTACCGTTTTCACGCCTGCCACATCACCTTCCTGATAATTCAGCTCTCTCACCTTAAAGGAGTTTCTTTCGGCATAGCGCAGATACATTCGCATCAACATACTTGCCCAATCACAACTTTCCGTTCCTCCAGCCCCAGCGGTGATTTGTAATACGGCACTTAATTTATCCTCCTCGCCGGAGAGCATATTTTTAAACTCTAAATCGTCTACTAAAACCTTTAGCTTGGCATGTTGCTGGTTTAGTTCATCCTCACTCAATTCACCGAGCTCAAAAAATTCTAAGGCTAATTCCAGTTCCTCCTTTTGTTGAACACCAGTATTATAGGCTTCCACCCAATTTTTCAGGCCTCTAATTTTGCGCATCACTGCCTCTGCCTGTTCATGATCATCCCAAAAATTTGGGACGGCAGTTTTTTCCTCCTCATTCGCAATTTGAATTTGCTTTTCCTCAATTCCCAAATAAGATTTTAGAGCTTCCAACCTTTGGGCTAGTTCTTTAATTTGATCAGCTGATACCATAGCCCACAAAAATAGTTGGAATTAGCTAGTTAAAAAAGCCTTGTATCCTCCCTTATCAGCAATATCATTAACAATCATCTTTATATTCTAAAAGTCTATTGGAATTCAGGCATTAATAAAGCCTCCTTTATTACTTTTGTTGGGTTATTTGAAAAAAAAATATTGATGACTAAATATAATGTTGTAATTATCGGTTCTGGACCTGGAGGTTATGTTTCCGCAATACGATGTGCTCAATTAGGATTAAAAACCGCCATTATTGAAAAATACCCAACTCTTGGTGGTACATGCTTAAATGTGGGATGTATTCCTTCAAAGGCCTTGTTAGATTCTTCTGAACACTTCCATAATGCCACCAAAAAATTCGAATCTCACGGCATAGACATTGAAAATCCAAAGGTAAATTTCACCCAAATGGTCAACCGCAAAAAAGAGGTTGTTCAGCAAACATGCGATGGGATAAAATTCTTAATGGACAAAAATAAAATTGATGTTTACGAAGGAACAGGTTCCTTTGAAACAGATCATATTATTGCTATTAACAGTGAAAATGGGCTGGAAAAAATTGAAGGTGAAAATATTGTTATTGCCACTGGAAGCAAGCCTACTGAATTGCCATTTGCAAAATTCGACAAAGAGAGAATTATCTCTAGTACCGAAGCTTTGGAATTAAAAGAAATCCCAAAACATCTAATCGTTATTGGTGGTGGTGTAATTGGTTTAGAGTTAGGAAGTGTTTATGCTCGTATTGGTGCGGAAGTAACCGTTGTAGAGTATTTGGATAAGGTTATTCCTTCTTTCGATGCCGTTCTTGGAAAAGAATTGGTGAAATCCATGAAAAAATTAGGAGTAAAATTCAACCTTAGCCATAAGGTTACTGATGTACAAAGAGACGGCGACAAAGTTGTTGTGAAGGCTCTTGACAAAAAAGATAAGGAAGTGATTTTTGAGGGAGACTATTGTTTAGTATCCGTAGGAAGAAAGGCATATACTCAAGGCTTAAATTTAGAAAATGCTGGATTAAAAGCCAATGATAGTGGTCAGATTGAAGTGAACGATCAGTTGCAAAGTTCTAAAGCTCATATCTATGCCATTGGCGATGTGGTTAGAGGAGCCATGCTGGCTCACAAAGCAGAAGAGGAAGGCACCATGGTAGCTGAACTTATTGCCGGACAAAAACCGCATATTAATTACAATTTAATTCCAAATGTTGTTTATACCTGGCCAGAGGTGGCCTCGGTAGGAAAAACTGAAGAAGAATTAAAAGCAGCAAAAGTGGATTATAAATCAGGTCAGTTTTATATGAGGGCACTAGGTAGAGCTAGGGCTAGTACTGATATTGAAGGATTAGTAAAAATTGTTGCTGATAAAAAGACGGATGAAATTTTAGGGGTTCATATGATAGCTGCTAGAGCTGCAGACATGATCGCGGAGGCAGTTGTAGCTATGGAATTTAGAGCTTCTGCCGAAGATATTGCCAGAATTAGCCATGCTCACCCAACCTTTACAGAGGCTATAAAAGAAGCTGCCATGGCGGCTACCGATGATCGGTCCATACACTCCTAAAAAAGCATAGATTTACCTAGCACCTTTCAGATCTTTTGTTAAGAACTGAAAGGTGCTATATTTGTCAAATATCACAGCAACTTGAATCTTAAAAATCTACGCTTTCTTTTCCCATTTTACCTAGTCATTTGTATAGGTATAGCTATTGGTGTTTTTTTCTTCGTTACTTATTTAGAGGATGAACAGCAGAAAGATGTAGAAAGAATCGACCTAGCTGGACAACAAGCCAGTTTAATTCAAAATATTTCCAAACAGGTACTTACGGTTAGTTACCAAACAGAAATGTCTAGGCTTTCCCAGTTTTGCAAGGAGCTAAATATGGACTTTGAAAAGTTCAAAAAGCAAGATGAGCTTCTGGCCAAAACCGAATTTCGTTACGATTTCCTAGAAGAATTCAGTAATGAGCACCAATCAAATCATGAAAAAATTTCTGAACTCAGTAAGAAAATTGAAAAACATATTGAGCAAATAAATCGCTTTTGCAAAGGTCAGATTGCTCTGGCAAATATTTCTGGAGATATACAAGGGGTGCTAAATACTCAAGAGGATTTATCTACACTTCTGCTGGATAATATTAGAATATTTCAAGATGTTTCCCTAGCAAAGCACAACAAAAGGAATAGCTGGTATTTCTCCCTTCTTATCGGTGCTATTTTAGTGTATTCCCTTTTCACCTTTTTACTTGCCTTCCCAACAGTAAGGAGCTTTAGGGAAAATCTAAAACTTCGTTCTCAGGCACTTGAAGAGCAACAAGAGCTGAACCAGGAACTAGCCGTTAGAGAGGAGGAACTTACTCAAACAGTGGAGCAGTTGAATTTGGCAAACACCTTTATTGAAGAGAGTGAGGCCAATTTGGATTCGATAATGAATTTCAGCGATTTGGAAATTTGGTCAACCAATAAATCCGGACTATTGCTGAAGGGAAATAAAATTTTCCAAGAGAGTTTTGAAAGCTTTACAGGCGTAAAACCCACGGAGGGGAGTACCAATATTTTTGACGTATTACGCAAAAAAAACCTAGACCTTTGGTCGGACCATTACCAAAAAGCCTTTTCTGGAGAGAAAGTTAGTTTTCAATTGACCAGAGGTTCTGAGGAATCCTTGGAAGTAAGCATAAATCCCATTTTTAATTCCATGGGAGAAATTACTGGTGCCTGCGGATTTATTAAAAATATAACAGCTCAAATTCAGGCGCAAGAAGACTTAAAGATTTCTAGCACCAGGCTAAAACTTGCCTTAGAAAATTCCCGACAAGGAATGTGGGATTGGGATTTCAGCAATAACCTATTGGTTCTAAACGACACCTTTTTAGAATTGCATGGTTATGATTCTACCCAAACCGAAAATGAATTTGAATTTTGGGAATCTACCATACACAAGGATTATAAACGCGTATTCCATGCCTATATAGCAGATGCCAAAAATCCTGCGTCACCAGCTAGTGCAGCATTTGACTATAAAGCAATCAAAAAAGATGGCACTTATATTTGGCTGAGACTACAAGGGAAAATTACAGAATTCTCATTTGAAAGGGTTCCCCTTAGGATGATAGGTACCATTACAGATATCTCTGAAAGAAAGCAAAATGAACTTCGATTAAGGGAATTATTTAAAGCTGAGCAGCGATTTAATCACGAATTGGCCACACGTGAGGAAGAACTATCATCGCGAGAAGTAGAGCTTAGCGAATACGTTTACCAATTGGAAGAAACTAAAAACCAGTTGGAAGTTAGCGAAGCAAGAATGCGCTCTGTAATCGAAAATTTACCCACCGGGGCAATTGTTGTTCAAGACGATAATCTATTGCTGAATAAAAAGGTTACCAATATCACCGGTTATACCAATGAAGATATAAAATCTAGTGATGACTGGTTTAAGACGGTATATGGTGAAGAGCCTGAAATCGTAAAAGAAAAATACAATCAAATACTCAAAGGAGGTTTTATTCAAAACTTCCTATATGCCATTATCGCCAAAGATGGTACACGAAAAATTATTGATTTTGGAGGTTATGATTTTGGGGAAGGAGTAATTTGGACCTTAAATGATGTTACAGAAAAACGCAGAGCCGAAAAAACATTAATTAAAAATGAAAAGGCAATAAGAGATCTTTATGAGGTATCTGCAAATACAGATTTAGATTCTACTGAAAAACTAAAACTTATTCTTCAGCTGGGTAGTGAAAGATTTAAACTTCCCTTAGGTGTTATCTCCAAAGTTGATCTAGAAAAAGATAGTTATACGGTTTTCAGTTCCTATTCTGAAGGAGAAGAATTAAAACCCGGCACGGAGTTCAAATTGGGATCTACTTATTGTTCGGAGGTGGTGAAAAATGCAATTACTTTGGCATATGATGATGTGGATAAAAGTGAATTGGCAAAACATCCAGCACATCAGAATTTTAATTTAGGCTCCTACCTATCAGCACCAATAGAGGTAGATTCAAAAGTTTTTGGGACATTAAACTTTTCCAGCCCTGTAAAAAGCAGATCTGCATTTAATGAAAATGATAAAAGTTTATTAAACCTAATGGCCACCTGGGTGGGCTCAGAAATTGAAGCTTCTGAAGCACAAAAGGCATTAATCAAAGCCAAAGATATAGCCATTGAAGCGGCAAGAGCAAAAAGTGATTTCCTAGCTACTATGAGTCATGAAATCCGTACCCCAATGAATGGGGTTATTGGAATGACCAGCTTATTATTGCAAACCGACCTTTCTGGTGAACAATTAGATTATGTAAATACAATTCGCCTTAGTGGTGATGCCCTATTATCGGTTATTAATGACATCCTTGATTTCAGTAAAATTGAAGCGGGAAATATGTCATTGGAAGAATTTCCATTTGAAATCGCTCAATGTGTAGAAGAAGCCATTGAATTATTGGCATCCAAAGTAGCTGAAAAAAATATTGACCTACTATATTTTATTGATCCTGCAGTACCGGATATTGTTTCTGGTGATATCACTAGATTGAGACAGGTGCTCATCAACCTCATCGGTAATGCCATTAAATTTACTGATGAAGGAGAAGTGGTGGTTCGCGTGGAATTACACGAAGTAGAAGGAGATAATGCCAGGGTTCACTTTTCTATTAGAGATACTGGTATTGGAATCACTCCTAAGCAACAAGCTAAGCTCTTCTCTGCATTTTCACAGGCAGACTCCAGCACCACTCGTAAATATGGTGGTACAGGATTAGGTTTAGCAATTTGCAAGAAGCTAGTAAACCTTATGGGTGGTGAAATTTGGGTGGATAGTGTTCAAGGAGAAGGATCCAATTTCCAATTTATCATCGACGAAAAAATTATTAAAAACCAAAAGGATCATAAATCTGAAGATGTAGATTCTGAATGGCTAAAAGACAAAAAAGCCCTAATAGTTGATGATTCTGAAACAAATCTCAAAATATTACAAAAGCAATTTGAAAAATGGGGACTACTACCTTTCCCTGTAAACACTGCTACTAAAGGTCTTAACCAAGCCCTAAATGAAGATTTTGACCTGGTAGTAATGGACTATGAAATGCCGGGAACGGATGGAGTAGAACTCACCAAAAAGATTAGAGAAAAATACAGCAAGGAAGAATTACCTGTAATCCTTCTTAGTTCCGCCTATCCGGAAATGACGGATAAAACCAAAAACTTCCTCTTTTCGGCTTATTATATGAAGCCTATTAAGCACAGCCTTCTATTTAAATCTATTAGTAGAATCTTGGCTCCCAAAACTAGTGAAGGTAGTAGTGAAAGAAAAAAATCTACAGCCAGCAAAGCAATAGAGCCAATTCCAGCAGAACTTCCGCTAACAATTTTATTGGCCGAAGACAATCTGGTTAACCAAAAACTCGCTGTATTAACCATGAAAAACATGGGCTATACCATTGATGTAGTGGCTAATGGTTTAGAGGCGGTAGAGGCAGTAGAGCGTCAGAAATATGATGTGATCTTTATGGATGTTCAAATGCCTGAGATGGACGGCGTGGAGGCTACTCATGAAATCATCAAAAGGTTTGGTAGCAAAAGACCAATAATTGTTGCCATGACGGCAAATGCCATGGAAGGAGATCGGGAAAAATTCCTTGGAGAAGGTATGGATGATTATGTGAGTAAACCTATCAGCAATGAAGCTATTAAAAAGGTTCTAGCCTTCGTTCATAAAAGGAAGGGTGAGAAAAAATGAGAAGGGTTTTTAAAATTGATCCCCCATACTCATCTCATCTGAAAACCCAATTATTATCCCTTTTCTCAGAGTATAGCCATTTCCAATTTTTTGATTCTAATGATTATTCCAATAGCTATTCCCAATACGATTGGTTACTAGCCTTTGATGCAAAAGAAACTATATCCCCAATCCAAAATGAATTTGATGAGCTTTTCAAATTTCACTCTTCTCATAAAGACTGGCTTTTTGGACATTTGAATTATAACTTAAAAAATAGCTTGGAAAATTTGAAAAGCGACAATGAAGATGGTTTCGAATTTTCGAATCTCGAATTCTTTATCCCACAAACTGTTGTTTTCTCCAAGGATGGTCAAATACAAGTAGAGTCATTTGTCTTCAAAGATTCTAATGAGTTTTTAGCATCAATAAGCCATAAGTCTAAAGAGCTAAATGGTTCTGAAAAGCAAATAAAACTATCTGCCAAAGCCAGTAAATCCCAATATCTAGACTGTATTCAAAAGCTTAAAGATGAATTGCAGTATGGCAATATTTATGAAGTGAATTATTGCATGGAATTCTCGGGAAAAGACGAGCTAAACCCGATGAAGGTTTTTCAAAATCTTCAAAATTTATCAGCTGCTCCGTTTTCCTCTTTTTATAAGAATGCTCAGCAATATTTAATCTGTTCATCACCAGAAAGGTACCTTCAAAAAAAGGGGGACACTATTATTTCTCAACCTATAAAGGGAACTTCAAAACGTTCTGAAATCCGTGAAATGGACAATTTGCTAAAAAAAGAGCTTTTAGAAAATGAAAAGGAAAGATCCGAAAATGTGATGATTGTGGATTTAGTAAGGAATGATCTAAGCAGAACAGCCCGTAAGAATAGCGTAAAAGTTGAAGAGCTTTTTGGGATCTATTCCTACCCAGGAGTTCATCAGATGACCTCCACCATTAGCAGCAAAATTGATCCTTCCACCAAATTCACAGATGTATTAAAATATAGCTTCCCCATGGGGTCCATGACTGGCGCTCCAAAAATAAAAGCTATGGAACTTATCGATCAATATGAGAACTTTTCCAGAAGTCTATATTCTGGATCTGTAGGCTATATAGACCCAAAAGGGAATTTTGATTTCAATGTGGTTATTCGAAGTATTTTGTACAATGCCAATAGCCATTATATTTCTGTGCGTGTTGGAAGTGCCATTACCATCCTTAGCGAAGCTGATAAAGAATACGAGGAGTGTTTATTGAAAGCTGAAAAATTATTTCAAGCTTTAGTTTGATTGGCCCCTTAAAAAGCTTAATACTTAGTATTTTTGAAGGGAATGGAAAATCTGGAGAAAAGCATCCTTAATTTTTTTGAAAAACAAAGAATAGACATTTCAAAAAAGCAATTTCTATTGGCTTGTAGCGGTGGAAAAGATTCTATGGTATTGGCTTATGCCTTGAAAAATTTGTCCATAAATTTTGCCATTGCTCATTGTAATTTCCAATTAAGGCCATTCGAATCCGATAAAGATGAGAGCTTTGTTCAGGATTTTTGCAAGCTCCATAAAATTCCTTTTTATGTTCGGAAATTCCAAACCCAAAAATTGGCAGAATTGCATGCTAAATCCATTCAAATGACCGCTAGGGAATTGCGCTATTCATTTTTTCATGAACTTATTAAAGAACATTCCTTCTCTGCAGTTCTTACCGCTCATCATTTGGATGATTCCATGGAAACTCAAATTATTAATTTGGGAAGGGGAACAGGTATAAAAGGTTTGCGAGGAATAGCTCCAAAAAATGGCGAAATTCTAAGACCTATTCACCTAAGCAGTAGAAATGAGATTGATAATTATCAAGTAGTTAAGAATATTTCTTGGCGCGAAGATCAATCCAATGCCTCCGACAAATATCAACGAAACTATATTCGTCATCATATAAATCCACATCTCAAAAATTCCAAGGAAGGCTTTGAAAAAGGCTATCAATCCAGTCTTAAAAATATTCAATCCGATATTGAATTATTTGAATTTATGCTGGAAAATATTAAGAATGAAATTTGCTATGACCGGGAGACTGGCTTTGATATTGACCTTCAAAAATTAAATAAATACCCCTCCATCTCAAGCATTTTAAATTATATCCTTTCCCCTTTGGGCTTTGCAGATTTACCATCTTTAGAAAACATCCTAGAACTAGAGACTGGAAAGGGATTTGAAACTAAAAACTACCAGGCTGTGGTAAATAGAGATAAGCTGCTTATTAGAGAAAAAACCATGCTAGACCAGGAGGTATTTAGCATTGAAAAGAAAGCTAGCATCTTGGAAACTCCAGTAAAACTTTCCCTGGAAAGAATAAAAGTTCAAGACCTAGATTTTAAAAATTTAGCAGCCAATTCTGCGGCCTTGGATTTCGACAAGCTTCAATTTCCTCTTGTATTAAGAAAATGGAAAAAAGGAGATCGATTTCAAGCTTTGGGAATGAAAAAATCTAAAAAATTAAGTGATTTTTTTATTGATCAAAAATTGAATTTATTTGAAAAATCCGCACTTTGGCTTTTGTGCTCTGGGGAGGATATTGTTTGGATAATAGGATACAGAATAAATGATCTGTATAAAATTACAGAACTCACAAAAACTGCGTATTTTGTGCGCCCCTTGAAATAAGTACTATGAAAAAATTATTTTCTTCTTTAATATTCTCCCTATTCCTTATTGGTTCTGTTTTCGGACAGATTGAGACTCCGGTAACCTGGGATTTATCATTAAACAGAATTTCAGATACTGAGGCAGAGGTTGTTCTTAAAATGGAAATTGAAAAGGGATGGCATGTTTATTCTGCCTATCTAGATTCTTTGGCCTCCGCCCTACCTACAGAGGGGTTTTGGAATGATTCTGCAGCGGAATTCACCATTGTGGGAGGACTAATAGAGCCCGAACCACATGAGGACTATGATCCCAATTTTGATGAAACATTGAAATGGCATGAGGATGAAGTTGAATTTAGGCAAAAATTTATCATCCATTCTTCCTCAGATTTTTCCTTTCAAGGGGAAATAACATTTATGGCGTGTAATGATAGAATGTGCCTACCGCCGGAATATATTGATGTAGACTTATTGGTTAAAGGAGCAGCAAATCCTATTAAAAAGGAGGTTTCGGCAATTGATTATAATGACCCTGATTCTGGAATTGACAAAGAAAAAGATATTGATAAATCCGATTCTGAAAAGCAAGGCTCAACGGAAGAAGATCGCTCTTTAATTATGATATTCTTTTTGAGCTTCTTAGGAGGTTTCGCGGCTCTTCTTACTCCCTGTGTTTTCCCTATGATTCCTATGACGGTTAGCTTTTTTACCAAGCAAAGTAAAACCCGTTCTGCAGGAATCAGAAATGCCATTATTTATGGAATTTCCATCATTGTAATTTATGTATTGCTAGGAACATTGGTGGTGGCTATTTTTGGAATTGATTCCTTAAATGCCCTTTCTACAAATGTTATTTTCAATCTTATCTTTTTCCTATTGCTGATAGTTTTTGGATTGTCATTCCTTGGAATGTTTGAAATAATGCTTCCCAATTCTTGGGCAAATAAGGTAGATGCCCAGGCCGATAAAGGCGGGATAATTGGTATAGTGTTTATGGCTTTGGCTTTAGCCATTGTATCCTTTTCCTGCACCGGTCCCATAGTTGGGTCCATATTATTTCAATCTGCCTCTCACGGTGGCTTAGCTCCTATTATTGGGATGCTTGGATTTTCAACTGCCATTGCCCTGCCATTTGCATTGTTTGCAGCCTTCCCTGGGTGGATGAATTCCTTACCACAGTCTGGAGGTTGGCTAAATAGTGTAAAGGTGTTTTTAGGATTTTTAGAAATCGCTTTTGCCTTTAAATTCCTTTCCAATGCAGACTTGGTTTTACAACTACACCTTCTTGAAAGGGAAACTTTCCTAGCTATTTGGATTGCCGTTTTCGGGGCCTTAACCCTCTATCTATTCGGTAAACTAAAATTACCACATGATTCTCCACTTCCCTTTATTTCTGTTCCAAGGCTAATGCTTGGGCTATTGGTGGGGACTTTTACTATATACCTAATTCCTGGTTTATGGGGGGCTCCTGTAAAACTAATAAGTGGTTTTCCACCTTCAGCAAAATACAGTGAATCACCTTATGGTGTAGGTACAAGAGCTCACGAAGAAGTGGAACTCCCAGAACATGCACATTTTGGAGAACACGATATTATTACATTCGACGATTACGACTATGCCCTAGAATATGCCCGCAAAGTGAAAAAGCCATTGCTTATCGACTTTACTGGATTTGCCTGCGTGAATTGCCGTAAAATGGAACAATTTGTATGGTCGGACCCCAAGGTTCTAAACACCTTGAAAAACGATGTGGTATTAGTTTCTCTGTTTGTGGATGACAAAAGAAAGCTTCCAAAGGATAAACAAATCATGTCGCAAATTAAAGAGGGTAAAAAACTAAAATATATTGGTCAAAAATGGAGTGAATTTCAAATTTTGAAATACGAGCAAAACACTCAACCCCTCTATGTAATTGTTGATGCTGAAGAGGAGAGCATGAACCAACCCACAGGTTATGATCCCGATATACCTCTTTATGTAGATTGGCTGAAAGAGGGTATAGACAATTACCATAAAAAATAATCATCCTAAAATGAACCCTCGGCCTAATCCGGGGGTTTATTCTTTTAAAGCACTAATGTTTAAAGAAGAAAAAAGATATAGACTTAGGAAAGGAAAAAAGATAATGGGCTATATGCGTAAGTTTTCTGATACCTCTATTTTCTATTCTACTGGGATGTGGTGGCGTGGACAAAAAATCGACTATGATGATATTGACGAATGGACGGGTTTTAAAGATAAAAATGGTCGCCATATTTATGAATGGGATATACTGCATTACAAAATAGATCCAGAGGACAAGAACAAAAAAGGTGTGGTGCTATGGAAAAAAAAGGATAGACAATTTGGAATATTAGATTTGGATATTAAAATCTTTATCCCTCTAGAAGTAGAGGGAATAAAGATGTTTAATGAAAGACAAATGCAGGTGTTTAGCTACCTATTTATTAATCCTGAAATTCAAGATGAGCTAGATCTTGAAAATGGCTATTAATTCATTTCCAGCGCTTCTAAAATTTGCTCGCTGGCCATTTTATTTTTCACTTTAAAAATAATCTTAGCAATGTTTCCTTGCTCATCAATTACAAAGGTGGTTCTGTGAATGCCATCGTACTCCCTACCCATAAATTTTTTCAAACCCCAAACACCATAGGCATTTATTAATTCCTTTTCGGTATCTGCAATAAGAGGGAAGGGAAGCTTGTGTTTATCTATAAATTTTTGATGCTTCTTTTCAGTATCTGCACTAACACCTATAACCGAAATTCCCCTTTCCAATAAAAGGGAATAATTATCTCTGAAATTACATGCTTCCAGTGTGCATCCCGGCGTATCATCTTTAGGATAGAAATAGAGTATAACTTTTTTTCCTTTATAATCGCTCCAGTTTATAGCATTTCCATTTTGATCATTTCCAAAAACTTCTGGTGCCTTATCTCCTTCTTTTAAATGGCTGGTCATTCTAAAATTATTATTTATTGTTGCATCAGCAATTAACTGCTATTTATTTGATACTATAAGATGACAAAGCAAGAAAAAGTTCAGTTTGTAATTGATAAACTTGAGGAAATTTTTCCACAAGTGCCTATTCCATTGGATCACAGTGATCCTTATACCCTTTTAATTGCCGTTTTGCTTTCCGCCCAATGTACTGATGAGCGGGTGAATAAAATTAGTCCAATATTATTTAAAAAGGCAAATACCCCTGAAGAAATGGTAAAACTTTCGGTGGAAGAAATTCAGGACATCATTCGCCCCTGTGGATTAAGTCCCATGAAATCTAAGGGTATTTATGGTTTGTCGAAAATTATTTTAGAAGAGCATGATGGGCAGGTTCCACAGAGTTTTGAGGAATTGGAAAAATTACCTGCAGTAGGGCATAAAACCGCTTCGGTAGTTATGAGTCAGGCCTTTGGATTTCCTGCTTTTCCTGTGGACACCCATATTCACAGACTAATGTATAGGTGGAATTTAAGCAATTTAAAATCTGTTGAACAAACCGAAAAAGATGCTAAGCGACTATTTCCAAAGGAGTTGTGGAATAAGCTTCACCTTCAAATCATTTATTATGGTAGAGCCTATTCTCCAGCTAGAGCTTGGGATATTGAAAAAGATATCATTACAAAAACAATAGGAAGAAAATCCCTGATCAAGGAGCAGCTTAAAAATCAGTCCCTAAAGAAAAACTAAAGATTCTTGGTTTCATCAAACCATCTTCTATTCCCCAGGCCCAATCAAATCGAACAAAATATCCAAACACTCTGGTTCTAAGGCCGGTGCCAATTCCTGCTAAAATTGGTTCCTTCTGACTATCCAAAACAATTAATCCACTACTTCCAAATGGAATTTCTGTGGTATTAATTTTATTTTCATCAGAATAAGGTGAAGGTCCATTCCATGCAGTTCCAACATCGGCAAAACCTACCACCTGTAAATTTTTAAAAATATCACTTCGAATAGGTCTTCTGAATAAATAACTCAAAATCGGCCATCTTAACTCGCTATTGATTACAGCAAATTTATCTCCATTTCTAATATTCTGAAATGAACCACGCATATTGGTAACCAAAGTTTGGAAAACGTAATTATTATCCGCAATAGGAGTAGGCTCCACACTATTGGAAAAGGAATTATCTACGCCACCCATAATATATATCAACCTTTCTGGGCCCCAGGAAATACCTGAAGCAAAACGATTAGCCCAGATTAAATTTCTATGAATAATGGTATAATGGCGAGCATCTATTCCCGCTGTAAACAAACCTGTTGGACTTTGATTTAAATTTCTATAATACTCTGTAAAAAGCTTATATCTCAATCCAGAATAAAGGTTCAATCCTATTTTACGGGTATTGTCGTGAACAAAAGCTAGTTTAGCTACAGCATAATCTCTAAAGGCATCATCTTCTTCAAGAGAAAAAGACTCTCTGGTAAGAACTATGGTTTTATCAAGACGATAACCTACACTTCCTCTAATCGAGGATACAGGATTAAAAGGCCAGGAAAATTTTGGCATTAGCTCATAGGTGATAATTCTATCATAGTTGGAAAAATTCTGAATTAAAACCTGACTTCTTCTAGAGAAAACATAATCTATGTCCAATCGCTTTTTATAATTACTTACAGAAATATAAAACTCTGCATTGGGAACGATGGAAGTTCCAGAGAGCGGTTGAAAATTTGTATTTGCCGCTCCAATAATTCTATAATCGTGCATTAAATCTATAACCCCAACTTTAAAATTGGAATTAAAACCAAAGTTCAAGAGGTCTGGAGTTACAAATCCCGTAAATCTTTGATATTGTGGATTGCTGAAAATATTATCGAAGCCTATGGAAAAGTCATCCTTAAAAAAGGAAAGGAAATAGTTTCGCTTTGGTGGTATTTCTAGTTCTTCTTCCTTTTGTACCACTTGTACTGTTTCCGGACTAGGTAATATTTCCACTTTTTTTACCACTGGCTTTCTCCTTCTACTTCTTCGACTTAGTCTAGACTCATCGTCAAATTCATAGTCTGAAATATTTATTTCAAAGGAGTTTGGATCATGTCCTGGATAATATAATGGGCTAACATCATTGGAGGAAATTAGTTCAGTTTGTGTGGACTGAGAGGATGCCTTTGCAGAATCGAGGGGAAGCTTATTTGCCGATTTTGGCATTGGCTGTATTTCCCTGGCTGTTAAATTTTTGGCATTCTTATGTTCCAAACCATAGACCTTATACCTACGGTCCCTTAATATTAAAACATAGTCCTTTTCCCCTTCTTTCCCAATACTATAATCTTGAATACTCCTATTATAATTTGTTTGCTGATATTCTTTAAAGGAATATTCGTAATGTGTAATAGTATCTACGTAGGCGATAGAGCTATCGATTTTTATCAAGTGGCGGTTTACAATTCCTGATCTACCGCTTAAAAAGCTTAAATAACCATCTTGAAATTCTTGTGTAGCATATTCGCTAATTCCATCACTATTGGTCAATCTCCAGATGACGGAGGTATCTTCAGTAGGTTCCTGGGCTTTCATAGCAAAGATATCCAGGCTTTGCTTTGGGAAATCTGTGGACCATTCCTTTTTCTTTAGCGTATCACTTATTCTATTGGATGAAAAAGCCACCCTTTTTTCATTATCAAAAAAGCTAGGATCCCTATCATCATAAGAATCATTGGTTAGCTGTTCAATTTTGGTATTGAGGATAGTATAAATAAAAATATCCGATTGATTTCTTTTTACGGCCGACATTAAAAACCTTTTTCCATCCTGAGAATATTTAAAGGACAGAATTTCGTCGAATTTGAAAAACCTTTTTTTCTCCAGTTTTTTTTCGGAGAGATTGTAAAAGTTTAAATAAATAAACCCTTTTTCCTCTGTAAACATTGCAAGTATTTCACCATTTGGATGCCATGCCAGTAAGGGGAAACTATAATCTGCATTTTGGGCAATTTTATGTCCACCTTTTAATATTCTTTTCTTTTTACCTGTTTCAAGATCTTTGATATAAACCTTATACTCACCAAATTTTTGTTTTACATAGGCGAGTTTAGTTCCATCCTTACTTAATGAAATTCTAGCTATGCGCTTAGATTTGGGAACCTTTACTATTGGGTCACCTTTAAGTTCATCTTCAAAAATCCCGTCCTTATATTGCTCCTTGTAAAAGTCTTTCCAACCCTTGGTGATCATTTCCAGATCTTTACCTAAAATATAGGAGAAACCACTTTCAATATTTCTATTTACAATGGCCATGTAAATAATATTCTTCAGCACTTTTCGCCCATAGGTTTGGGCTATATAATGCCAAAAAGAATGGCCAGCATTTTTGGCATCTTCTCCTATTAAGGAATTTATTCTTTTGTATTTACCGCTAAGGAAACCATCCTTTATTTTAGAATCTATTTCTGAATTCCAATCATCGCCGATATAGCTTATCAATCCTTCGGTATACCATTCTGGGAGGTTCAGTAAAGTGGAGTTTTTTAGAGACTGAGTAAATCCTCCATAAACAAGATTACTGAGGACCACCTCTGCCAAACCACTTCTAAGGTCTTTTTCTAAATCTGCATAACTACCATTAAAATACAAAAACAAACGCCTACCGCTTATTCTGGTAACACCTGTTGAGTTATAGTCTTCATCCTCATTGGAGTTTACATTGCTTTGTTTTAAATCCGAAAGATTGTTGAATACTAAAATTTGAACTCTATCCTCCAAAGGGGCATCCAAAAAATTCTCAATCCGCACCAAAGTTTTATCGGTAAGCCTAGCAACCTGAGCCGCTAATTCATCATTTCCACGATAGAAGTAAATATCATATCTCTCAAAACGATGAAGGAACCAATCAAAATCTACATACTGAACACGATTTTTACCAAACTCCTGATTTAGGCCATAGTAAAACTGAGCTTTTAGGGGAAACAATGAAGAGGTCCCTAAAATCAAAAAGAGAATAGATAAAAAGTGAAAGTATTTTTTTTTCAATTTCAATTAATTCAAAATTCCTTTCAGAATAGTGTAATGGCTAACTTTTTAATCGCCACTTTAGTATAAATGAAGGTAGTGTAAAAAGCCATTTATACAAAGTGTATTTGGTTCTTTCGCCGAAAAGTAAAAATAAAAGCAAGTTTTCAGCGCTCTTGTCCAATAATATGGACGGCTATTTTAGGAAAAAGTTGGTTGTGCTGAAGAATAAGCTAGGAATTAGCAAAGCTTAATCATCATTTCTTCAACCTCCATACTATCCCATTTGTTTTCAATATCTGGAATGGCCATTATTTTCTCCATTATTTCATCTTGTCTCAGCCCTTCTTTCAATGCCTCAGAATAGGGAATATGACTAAAGGTTACCATGGAATATAAAGGCATCCATTTTTCGGGGTATTTGCTGTAAAAGCGATTTTCAATTTTCTTCCGCAGCAAAAAATCCGGGTCTGCAGTAAGGTCCCTCATCTCCACAAAATTTCGCATGGCTAAATCGGCAATGGCATCGGCGTTTGGCTTTCTAGATTTTTGGAATTTATCTAATACTAAGTCCCAATTTTCACCGTGTTCAGAAAGCAATTCCTCCAGTATGGTACAGTCTTCAAAACCACTATTCATCCCTTGGCCATAAAAAGGTACTATAGCATGGGAGGCATCTCCTAAAATGCTAATCTTATTATTTTTTACCCAGGGGTAGCATCTTATTATCACCAATGAAGATGTTGGATTTTCCTCCCATTCTTTGTTGAAATCTGGCATCAATTCCAGGGCATCACTAAATTCTTCTTCAAAAAATTTACGAGCTTTTTCGGTGCTGTCTAATTGGGAAAATGAGGGTTTCCCTTCAAAAGGAAAAAACAAAGTACAGGTAAAACTACCATCTGGATTAGGCAATGCAATTAACATATAATTTCCTCTGGGCCAAATATGAAGAGCTTCTTTTTCCATTTTATGGCTGCCATCTTCATTTGGTGGAATGCTCAATTCCTTATATCCATGTTCAATATATTCTTGGGCATAATTAAATCGATCGGTTTTTTGGAAAGCCCCTCTTACTGCGCTAAATGCTCCATCCGTGCCAAAGACTAAATCAGATTCAATAGTCTTACTTTCTCCTGTTTCATAATTCGTAAAACTGGCACTAGCGGTATCAAAATCTACAGAGCTGCACTTTTCATTGAAATTAATATTTGCATTTCCAGTACTTTCTGCAAGGTCCATCAACCTGGCATTCAATCCAGCTCTGGATACAGAATAAATGGCTTGGCCTTCTTTACCATAGGCTTGAAAGCTTAAGTTCCCCTCTTTATCATGCATCACTCGGCGATACATAGGAATGGATATCTTTCGAATTTCTTCTCCTACTCCTACTCCATCTAAGGCTTTCCAACCCCTGTTGCTCATGGCTAAATTTATAGAACGACCACCATCAATAAGGTTTGCTCTCATATCGGGTCTCCTTTCAAAAAGTTCTACTTGGTGGCCTCTTTTACCTAAGTAAATAGCCAATAAAGAACCAACTAAACCCGCTCCACAAATACTAATTTTTTTTTGTGCCATCTTACAATGCTGATTTTAAAATTTCTCCAAAATAAAACACATCCATAAAGGAATTATAAAGAGGTACCGGCGCAAGGCGGATAACATCTGGTTCCCTCCAATCTGCAATAACACCAGATTCTGTTAGGCGGTCGAAAACCTTTTTACCATCCTTGGGCAAAACCATTGATATTTGAGAACCTCGGGAGGCAACATCCTTTGGGCTAATTATTTTTAATCCCACATTTGTAGCCTTGGCTACTTCCAAAATCACAAATTCCAAATATCCTGTTAGCAAATCTCCTTTTGCCCTTAGGGCGTCCATTCCAGCTTTGTTGAACAATTCCAAACTCGCCAATAAAGGGGTCATTGATAATACAGGAGCATTGCTCAATTGCCAAGCTTCAGCAGTAGGGATTGGAATAAATTCATCCGGCATTTTAAATCGGGTTTCCTTATCATGTCCCCACCAACCTTCAAATCTTGGAATATCAGATTGACCGTGGTGCTTTTCATTCACAAAAATCCCAGAAACACCGCCAGGCCCACTATTTAAATATTTATAACCACACCAAGCTGCAAAATCTACATTCCAATCATGTAATTCCAATTTCACATTTCCAGCGGCATGGGCTAGGTCCCAACCCGCAAATGCTCCAATATCCTGTACAGCTTTGGTAATACCCTTTATATCAAAAAATTGACCTGTATAATAATTAACACCGCCCATCATTAAAAGTGCTAATTCATCCTTATTTTCTTCAATAGCCTTGTAAATATCGGCTTCATCGATAAGCTCCGTTTCTGGGTTTGGTTGAATTTCTATTAGATGTTCTTCAGGATCTAATCCGTGAAATCTCAATTGGCTTCTCAAAGCATATTGATCGGATGGAAAAGCTTTGGCTTCGCAAATAATTTTATTACGCTTTTCATTAGGTCTAAAAAAACTCACCATTAATAAATGGAGGTTTGTTGTTAAACCATTCATCGCTACTACTTCAGATGTTTTAGCCCCAACAATCTTGGCTAATGATTCTGTGAAAAACTCATGATAAGGCAACCATGCTCTTTTAGCATCTGTATGGCCTTCTACACCATATTTTGCCCAATCTTCTAATTCTTCTAGCAGGTATTTTTTGGCGTTTTTCGCTTGCAAGCCCAAAGAATTTCCGGTAAAATAATAGGCATCCTTTCCATTTAGCTGAGGAAATAAAAATTCCTTTCGGTAATCTTTTAAGCTGTCTTCAGCATCGCATTTTTGGGCAAAGTCTTTGGAAAACTGATAATTCATCTAAAAAATATTTGTGGTCAAAGTTAAAAAGTTCCACTGGCAATCCAGTGTGATAAAACAAATAATACTAGGGCTGTAAAAATGGGAATAGATTCCACCCAAAACCCGCAATAGAGTTCTGATCTTTTGGAATTCATTCTGGAGATGAGCCAAATTCCTAATAATCCTGATACCAGCCAAGATATAGCTAATAGTTGGGAACCATCAAAAGCCAGATAGTGCAGCCATTTCCATATTATATAAATAGCCATCAAGACACAAGCTACCCATTTGGCCCTTTTAGCACCAATTTTTTGGGGAAGGGTTTGCATTTCATCACTATCCAAATCCATATCCCTAATATCGAAGGGAATTACCAGCGCTGCTACTAATCCAGTTCTAAAAAGAAACTCATAAATACTAAAGGCCTCAATTTTTGCAAATACAAATTGGGGCATCAGAAAGGAAATATAGGACCATGAGATAGAAATCAAAAAGAGTTTTAAACCTGGAGTATTCCGCAAAGAGCTAAAGGATTTAAAAGCCTGATTAAAACCAAGAGGATAAAAAAGAGCTACGACAAAAGCCGGTAGGGTTGCGAAAAGAAGCTGAAAAGAAAAAATTGAAATATAAAAATACAGCGCTAAGCCCAAAAATAGCAGGGTAAAAAATATCGCTTGAATAAACCGTTTACTTATCCAAAACTTTTGATTTAGGTCTTCATTCAGTTCCTCATTGAGCTCTTTTGGCAGTTGTACCATCCTCATATAGTTATAGGCCCCAATTGTGGAACAAAAAACAAAGAGGATATAATTTAGAGGAAGTTCTTGAAATTCCAATAGGGATAAATAGGTAAAACTGGCAATGGCAAAGGCCACCCAGAGGTTTGTATAAACCACAAGTTTTAACAGCCTATTCACTTTTTTCAGCACAGAAGAAATATGATTTTATCCTTTTCGAACAAAGAACAAAATAAGCGGTTTTATACTTACTTTTGCAATCCGAATTTTCAAAATTAAGAATACGATGACTACAGATTCTTTCGCTTATAGACATATTGGACCTAGGGAACATGAAGTTGAGGAAATGTTGAAGGCCATTGGCGTAAACAGCATAGAGGAATTAATAGACGAAACCATTCCCAAAAACATTCGTCTTAAGGAAGAATTAAATCTTGCTCCTGCTTATTCTGAAAATGAGTTTATCACCAAGATAAGAAATCTAGGGCGTAAGAATAGTGTGTTTAAAACCTATATTGGAATGGGTTATCACCCTACCATTATGCCAGGTGTAATTCAAAGAAATATTTTGGAAAATCCAGGCTGGTATACTGCTTACACTCCATACCAAGCAGAAATAGCACAAGGCAGGCTGGAAGCTTTATTAAACTTTCAAACTGTTATTTGCGACCTTACTGGATTGCCAATTGCCAATGCTAGTTTGCTGGATGAATCTACAGCTGCAGCTGAGGCCATGTCTATGTTTTTTGCAGGAAGGAGCAGAGCCAAGCAAAAAGCTGGTGCTAATAAATTTTTTGTTTCCATTCATTGTTTACATCAGAATATTGACCTACTAAAAACCAGATCAGAGCCATTGGGTATTGAATTGGTTATTGGAGATCATAGGGAAATAAACTTAAGCGAAGATTTTTTTGGTGCTTTATTGCAATACCCAGCTGCAGATGGAGAAGTGTTTGACTATAAAGAATGGGTGAAAGAGGCCAAAGTATTGGATGTTCAAACCTGTGTTGCAGCGGATATTATGTCCCTTACCCTACTTTCCCCTCCTGGAGAATGGGGAGTTGATGCTGTTGTTGGAACAACTCAGAGATTTGGAATTCCATTGGGTTTTGGTGGACCACATGCCGCATTTTTTGCAACTCATGATACATATAAAAGGCAGATTCCTGGAAGAATTATTGGTAAAACCTTAGACAAAAGCGGTAATCCTGCTTTGAGGATGGCTTTGCAAACCAGGGAGCAGCATATTAAAAGAGAAAGAGCTACCTCCAATATTTGTACAGCTCAAGTTTTACTGGCTGTAATGGCTGGGATGTATGCCGCCTATCATGGTCCTAGAGGCTTAAAAAACATTGCTTCAAAAATACATTTTAGTGCTGTTACACTTGCAGATAAGCTTAGGAACCTTGGTTATGAGCAGCAAAATGAATTTTTCTTCGACACCCTGAAAATTGAGACTGGCGATGTTTCTTCAGACGAGATTCGAAAAATCGCGGAGTCTAAAGAAGTTAATCTAAGATATATCAACAACCACGAAGTTGGAATTTCATTGAACGAAACTACCAACCTAGGAGCTATTAATGAAATTCTAGAAATTTTTGCAGAAGCAAAGGAAGTTGAGTCAAAATCTGCAGAGAAGTTATATGAGGTTTATGTAATTAAAGAGTCGCTGAAGAGAAAAAGTTCATTTTTAGGGAATGCGGTATTTAACAAATACCATTCTGAGACAGAAATGATGCGTTATATTAAAAAATTAGAGCGTAAAGACCTTTCTCTAAATCACAGTATGATTGCTTTGGGTAGCTGCACCATGAAGTTAAATGCCGCTACAGAAATGCTACCTCTTAGTTGGCCATTATTTGCCAATATCCACCCTTTTGCTCCCAAAAACCAAACCTTTGGATATAGGGAGATGATCTCAGATTTGGAAAGAGATTTGGCAGAGATTACAGGTTTCCACTCAATGTCATTACAACCCAATTCTGGAGCTCAAGGAGAATTCGCTGGATTAATGGTTATCAGAGCCTATCATCAATCTAGAGGAGAAGGCCATAGAAATATCACATTAATTCCAAGTTCTGCACATGGCACCAACCCTGCATCAGCGGTTATGGCCGGAATGAAAGTGGTGGTGGTAAAGTGTGATGATTATGGAAATATTGATGTAAATGATTTAAGGGCAAAGGCAGAACTGCATAAAGAAAATCTCTCCGCCTTAATGATTACCTACCCTTCTACCCATGGAGTGTTTGAAGAATCCGTAATTGAAATCACCGATATTATTCACGAGTATGGTGGTCAGGTTTATATGGATGGTGCTAATATGAATGCCCAAGTAGGACTAACCAGCCCAGGGAATATTGGCGCCGATGTTTGTCATTTGAACTTACATAAGACCTTTGCTATACCTCATGGTGGTGGTGGACCAGGAATGGGGCCTATTGGTGTGGCAGAACATCTATCTTCGTTTTTACCTTCACATAGCTTAGTTCCTACAGGTGGTAAAAATGGAATCTCCTCCATTTCCTCCGCGCCTTTTGGGAGTGGCTTAATACTTATTATCAGCTATGCTTACATCAAAATGTTGGGGGCTGAAGGCTTGAGAAAATCTACAGAATTTGCTATTCTAAATGCTAATTATATGAAGAGTAGGCTGGAGAACGATTTCTCCGTACTCTACTCCAATATTAAAAACAGAGTGGCTCATGAGATGATTATCGACTGTAGGCTCTTTAAAAAAGAAACAGGGGTGGAAGTAGTTGATATTGCAAAGAGACTAATGGATTATGGCTACCATGCTCCAACGGTGTCTTTCCCAGTAAATGGGACTATGATGATAGAACCCACAGAAAGCGAAGGAAAAGAGGAGATTGACCAGTTTTGCAATGCCCTTTTATCCATTAAAAAAGAAATAGACAGCATCGCCTCCAAAGATTTAGATTTTGAAAATAATGTGGTAAAAAATTCACCACACACTTTAAGCATGCTTACTTCAGACACATGGGATTTTCCATATTCCAGAGAAAGTGCTGCTTATCCTTTAGATTATATTTCAGAAAATAAATTTTGGCCAGCTGTGCGTCGTGCTGATGATGCCTTTGGCGATAGAAATCTCATCTGTACTTGCGACCCAATTGAATCATACTTAGAGGCTTAGTTTACTTTTTATCAATTGTCGTATTCATGTCATTGATAAAACCTTCTTATGTTTTTCTTGCGTTAACATTTTAATTGCTACATTTGTTAACCTTGTGTTAAAATTTTAAGAAAAAACCCAAAAAGTATGAAGAAAAAAGCTATTCTTTTTTTAGGGATAGTTTGTGCCTTTTCAATGTCTGCGCAAAATAATACGAAGACAAATGAGCACACTCCCCAAACCGCTACACAACAGAAAAGCGGAAAAAGTTCAATAATTACAAAAGCAAAAACAGCTGCTCCAATATGGACAGAAGATTTTGCTGGAGGAATCCCAGCAGACTGGGTATTGTACGGTCATAATGGTGATCCTGCAACAGCTGTAGCAAATGCTACCTGGGAATACCGTGGACCAAGTACAATTCCGAGTTCTGGAACAGGTTCTAGAGGTGCTTGGGCAGGTACTGCTGGTGTTGCTGGTGGCGCGCCAATTGCATCTCCTACTGCTGCCAATGGTTTTATGATTTTCGATTCGGATTTCCTAGACAACAATGGTGTTCAAGGAGCTGCTGGTACTGGTGTTGCACCAACTCCACATGTTGGTGAATTAACTACCGATACCTTAGACCTTTCAGGTTTTCCAAACATCCAACTTACTATCCATAGTTCTGCACGTTATTTTGCGGGTAGATATTTAGTGGCTTTTAGTAGTGATGGTGGTGCTACCTGGGGTGATACAATTAGGGTTTTTGGAGACCTAGCTGTAAATGCCTCTACACCAACAGATGATGAAGTAACTGTAATCAATGTTTCTAATTATATTGGAAACTCTTCTATGGGTATGATCAGATTTATTTTTGATGGTAGCTATAATGAGCCAGGCGCGAATGGCCAGGGTTATTATTACTGGATGATTGATGATTTAAGTATCGATGAGCTTCCTGATCATGCCTTTGCATTTACACCATTTAATGGTGCACCTGCCAACGATATTATTTTCGGTGGAGATGGAGCAAATGCAAAAACTGGAAACATGATTTTAGATCAAGTAAGTTCTGTAGAATTCGATTCTAATATCTTAAACTTCGGTGTTCAGGCACAAACAAATGTTAGCCTTGAAGTAGATGTTTATAGAGATGGAAATTTGGAAACTACTTTAGCTTCTACTCCAGTTCCAATTTTGGCTCCCGGTGATACCGCTGATTTTAGCTCAGTATTTACTCCTTCTTATACTCCTACAGCTCCTGGTCGTTTCGACTGTGTATTTAGAGTAGTATCTGATAGTGTTCCAGCTGCTGCTGGTTCTTTTTCTCCACTAGATACGGCCTACTCGTTCTGGGTTTCTGATCCGGCTATTGATACAGCTAACAATCCATTTGCTGGTCAAAGTTTAGATTTCAGAACCTTTAGTAATAGTATGGGTACTGATCGTTTAGGGACTGATGGTGCTGCTATGGCTGTTAGATTAGCTTTCCCAAATGCAAACGATGTTGACCAAAATGGAGATCCTGTTGTAAAAGTTAATTGGATGGATATTCGTTTTTCAACACTTACTATAGATGGTGGAGATATTCAATTAGAGTGCTATGCTGCTACAGGATTTGATTTTGTAAATGGATTTGGTGCTGCTCCAATATTTTCTATTCCTTACACTTTAAATGGTGCTTCTGGAAATACTGTAAGATTTAATGTTACAAATAATAATGGTTTTTCACCTGAATTAATCCCAGATTCTGCTTATTTCTTTGTTGTACATATGTTTTCCAATGCTGGAAACAATACCATTAGAATTGCCAATGACCAAGCAGTTTCTCAACCTGGACAATCTTCCATTATGTATAATGCTGATGATGCTAGATGGTATACGGGATATTCTGGTGGATCAAGAACCTTTAGTTCTCCACATATAAGAGTTGGAGCTTCCTTTAATAGTTTTTCAATAAATGAAAATCCAACTTTTAATCTTTCTGTTTATCCTAACCCTTCTAATGGTGAGAATGTAAATCTTCAAATTAATGAAAGTGGTTCTTATACTGTTGAGTTAGTGAATACAGTTGGAGCTGTAATTTCTTCAGAAGAAATTAATGTTAATGGTAATGAAAGACATGAAATGAATTTCGCTTCACTTGCAAGAGGAATTTATATCCTAAATGTTAAAGGTGAAAGTGGAGTAAAATCTACTAAGCTTACCATAAAATAAAAGCTAGCAATAGCTTTCAAATGCTCAATAAGCCCAAGGAAAATTTCCTTGGGCTTATTTTTTTTGTTGTATATTCGGGGTCGAAAATTAAAACTAATTGTAATGAAAAAACAGCTACAAATGAAGGGAGCTATGGCTCTCTTTGTTGGACTTGCTATGGGTTTTTCAGCTACGGCGCAAACTCCAAACAACTCCGACAGAAAGGACCCTACAACTCAAAAAGCAAATGAAAAAGCTTATTTCGAGGATAGTAATCTTAAAAAAAGTACACTTCCAGTTGTTGTAAACCCAAGCACTTTTGCTAAAGATGCAGTTCTTTGGTCAGAAGATTTTGCAAGTGGATTTACCGGTGGAACCAATGGAACTTGGACCACAAGTGGAATCAATGCTAATTATGTAGAATATGATCTAGATGGACCAGACAACCTAATTCCAAATGGTTGGGGACCTCTTCCATCACCTACTGCTTCCAATGGATTTGCAATTTTTGATTTCTATAATAGATTTCCAGATCCAAATGGTTTTGCAACTTCTCCAGCAGAAGCTAAACTTACTTCTCCAGTAATTAATTTAGGTGCAGGTACAACTGATGCTCAGATTGACCTTTATATGCAATTGTACAATTGCTGCCATGCTACTGAGAAAAACATGACCATCGACATTAGTACTGATGGTGGTTTAACTTTCCCAAATAGTATTGTTGCCAATGCAGATTTCGACAGAAATGATCGTCACTGGAACTTAGGATTAGGATACCACTTCAGATGGAAAATCTCTGATTATATTGTTGCTGATCCAACTAATGTTGTTATTCGTTTCAACTGGACATCAACAAATGCTGATTTAAATGGACAGTTTGACAATACTTATTTCTGGATGATTGATGATATCACTATTAGTGATGTTCCAGATCATTCTTTAGAATTTAGTGCTCTTGGAAGCGGTGCTCCTGCACATGATGTAATTTTTGACGGTGACGGAGCTAATACAAAGCACGGAATTATGGCTCTTGGTCAAGCTACTACAATTGGTATGGATGGTAATATCGTAAACTACGGTACAGTTACTCAAACCAATGTTAAGCTTAAAGTGGATATTGAAGATGATAATGGTACTACCGTTACTACTTTAACTTCTGCAACAGGAGGTACTATCGCAGAAAATGATACTTTGGATTTTAATACTGCTTTTACTAGCCAAACTTGGACTCCAAGTGCTGCTGGAGTTTATAATCTAATTTATTCTGCAACATCAGATAGCTCTAATGTTCCTGGATTTGAGCTTCAAATTGACACCTTTACTTTGGTTGTTACCAATAATACATTACACTCCATGGACTGGAATGCATTTAGCAACAACCATGGAACAAACGAATTAGGAGATGATGGTTCTGCCTTGGCTTCTAGATTGTATTTCCCAAATGCTAATGTTGGAGCACCAAGCAATCATATTTACTTAGAAGAATTGGATATTCGTTTTTCTACTCAGAGTACTGCGGGTGGAGAGGTTTTAATAGAAATTCAAGATACTTCCATCGACCTTACTGCTGGATTTAACAATGCTCCTTTATTCTCAAAAACATTTGATGTAACTGCTGCAATGGTGGGTGGTACTGGTACCTTCGACCTTCGCGATAGTGTTTGGAATCCTTGGAAAGGTATTTATGAAAAGTTTGGTAGAAAACTAGACGCTAACAATTCATATTATATGGTTGCATATTTGTTCTCAAATGGTGGAAATAGCCCAGTACAAATTGCTAATGACCAAACTTTCCCTCAACCATCTCTTGCTGCAATCATGTTTAATGTAGCGGATAACAGATGGTATGTTGGTTACACTGATAATAATTTAGATTTCAATGCACCATGGTTAAGAGCACGTTTTGCTGATACTCCAGATGCCAATATTGGTCTTGAAGAAGATAAGCTTGTAGAATTTGAAGTTTATCCTAACCCAGTTACTGGAAATGATTTTGCCATTCAAATTACTGAAGGTGGTACTTACTCCTTGGAATTAGTAAATCTTTCTGGACAGTTAATTCAGTCTTCTGAGATTAATGTAAATGGAAGCGAAGTAAGCAAAGTGGATGTTTCTACTTTAGCTAAAGGCGTTTACGTTTTGAATGTTAAAGGTGAAAAATTAACTAAATCTGTAAAGCTTACTATTAAATAAGCAAGCTTTTCTATAATACTAAAAGCCCCGAATATTCGGGGCTTTTTTATTTCTTAGTGTATTTAAAAATACTTTTAAGGAGGGCTATCCCTATGAATTACCTTTAATCCTTTTGAACAGTTTTGAACAGAATACAAAATCATTGATATCCGGATTATCAGTAGAAAGAATTTCATCCTTCGTTCCAGACCAAACTTTTAATCCATGTTTGATATAAATAATCTTATCACCAATCTCCATCACCGAATTCATATCATGAGTATTGATAATGGTGGTAATATCAAATTCTATAGTTATTTCCTGAATTAAATTATCGATAACAATAGCCGTTTTAGGGTCTAAACCAGAGTTTGGTTCATCGCAAAACAAGTATTTTGGCTTTAAAGCTATGGCCCTTGCCAATGCCACCCTTTTTTGCATTCCTCCACTAACTTCTGCTGGGAACTTTTTATTCGCATCCGCTAAATTCACCTTTTCGAGGCAAAAATTTGCTCTTTCGATTTTTTCAGGTTTGGAAAGCCCAGAAAACATATCTAGGGCAAACTTTACATTATCCTCAATACTTAAGGAGTCGAAGAGGGCATTTCCTTGAAACACCATTCCCATTTCTGTTCTAAGTCCACGCTTTTCATTAGTATCCATGGTGCTGAGCTCCTTTCCATCATAAAGAATCTCGCCTTCATCAATTTGATGAAGACCAATAAGGCTTTTCAAAAAAACGGTTTTTCCGGAGCCACTTTGCCCAATAATTAAATTGGTTTTGCCTTTTTCAAAAGTTGTAGAAATACCTTTTAGCACTTCCTGCTCATCAAAACTTTTCTTAAGGTTATGAACTTCAATTGCTGCCATCATCCTAAAAGAATTTGTGTGAGAATATAATTGGCAATAATTACAGCGATACTACTGCTCACCACCGCCTTGGTAGCATTAATTCCCACTTCAACAGCTCCACCTTTCACATAATAACCGTAATAGGCCGAAATAGTGGTAATCAGAAAAGCAAAGAATACCGTTTTAATGAGAGAGTAAACGATATAAAAAGAATTAAAATCGGATTGTATGCCTATTAGAAAGTCTGTAGGACTTACCACACCGATAAAGGTAGCTGCCAAATAACCACCCCAAATTCCCAAGAACATGGATAATATAATTAAAATAGGATTGAAAAATATTAGGGCGATAATTTTGGGTAAGATTAAATAGCTGGCCGAATTTACACCCATTATATCCAGAGCATCAATCTGTTCAGACACCCTCATACTGCCCATAGTAGAAGCAATATTAGAGCCTACCTTTCCAGCTAAAATCAAACTAATAATGGTTGGAGAAAATTCTAAAATTATAGACTCTCTGGTGGCTATGCCAACATAATAACTGGGGATTAAAGGATCATCTAGATTAAAAGCCGTTTGAATGGTAACCACAGCTCCTACAAAAAGAGATATAATAGACACAATTCCAAGGCTATTTAATCCCAGAAGTTCAATATCTGACCAAAAAGCTTTTATATATTCCTTCATGTTTTCGGGGCGGCGAAAAACCTTTCCTAAAAGCAAGAAGTATTTACCTATGTACTTTATTCCACTGGTTAAAAACATATCGCTAAAATAAAAGTAATTTTGTCTTTCCAATGATCAAAATGCAATACAGTTTTATCAAAAAAGAAAGATTCGTAATTATCGTCGGAAGTATTTTTTTCCTTTCCTTAATTTCTGGATGTAAAAGCTTGGAGAAATGCGATTGCCCCTCCTTCGATTCCACACAAAGTATTGAAGATGAGAAAGTCTGAAGAAGTCCTTGCCAAATACATTCCAGAAAATGCTTTAGATCTTTTAATGCCCTTATTAAAAGAAGATCCAATTGAATTAAAAATAAAAAAACCTCGACGAACAAAATTTGGCGACTATCGATTTCCTAAAAAGGGTAAAAGACATCAGATAAGCATCAATAACAATCTTAATCCCTTCGCTTTTCTGATAACATTATTGCATGAAATTGCGCATTTAAAAGCTTTTGTAGAATTTGGAAATAGAATTAAACCCCATGGAAATGAATGGCAAGAAACTTTTTTAAAAATTACTCAACCATTTATCCAAGAAAAAATTTTTCCTGATAATTTAGCTTCCGTTTTAGAAAAGAGTTTAAAAAAAGGTGGTGCCAGCAGCTGTACAGATTTAGATTTGTTTAGAGAATTGCAGAAGTTTGAAAAATCTCCAAAAACCAGCGTGGAAGAAATCCCGGAAGGGGCTATTTTTAGAGCTGATAATAAGATGATATTTAAAAAAGGAGCCATCGCCAGAAAGAGATATAAGTGTAAATGCCTAGATAATGGCAGGGAGTATATGGTTCACCCCCTTGCCAAAGCAGAATTGATTGAAACCCCAAAAGAAGAAATAAGTGCCAAATCGTAAACCATACTTCTCCTCCCTCTTTAAATTAGGAATTTTAGGCGGCGGTCAGCTTGGAAAAATGTTGCTCAGCGAAACAAGGAGATACGACATTCAAACCAAGGTAATAGACCCCAGCCCAACAGCGCCAGGAAAATTTGCTACTAACGAATTTGTTATCGGTGATTTTACAGATGAACAAACTGTATTAGATTTTGGGAAAGATTGCGATGTATTGACCATTGAAATTGAAAATGTAAATACCAAAGCACTTAAAAAATTAGTAGAAAAAGGAGTTAGGGTTTTTCCTAAACCTGAAACTTTGGAACTTATAAAAGACAAGAGATTTCAAAAAGAATTTTATAAAAACAAGGCTATACCCACTGCCGATTTTTTCGCCTTTGAAAATAAAAATGAGCTATTAAACCATTTGAAGGAAAGTGGAAAAAAACCACCATTTGTTTGGAAAGCCGCTACAGGTGGATATGATGGCAAGGGAGTAGATATTGTAAAAACTGAAGATCAAATTAAGAATCTCCCAGACCAGCCTGGCTTAATTGAAGAACTTATTCCCTTTGAAAAAGAATTGGCGGTTGTAGTAGCCCGAAATGAAAATGGAGAAACAGCTTCCTTCCCTCTTGTAGAAATGGATTTCCACCCCATTGCTAATTTGGTAGAATATGTATTTAGTCCAAGCTTGGTAGATGAAGAGCTAAAAAAAGAAGCCAGGAGTGTTGCCGAAAATTTGTGTACCTCCCTAGACCATGTAGGTATTTTAGCTGTAGAAATGTTTTTAACTAAGGATGGGCAAATCCTGATAAACGAAATTGCCCCTAGAGTTCACAATAGTGGACATCTCACCATTGAAGGGAATATTTGCTCCCAATTTGAGCAACATCTTAGAGCGATTTTAAACCTCCCCTTGGGAAGTACAGAAATTCTAAAACCATCGGTAATGATAAATTTAAATGGTGAAGAGAATTATGAAGGCCCAGTTTATTATGAAGGGATCCATGATATTATGGCCATCCCTGGGGTTTATATACATCTTTATGGAAAATCAGAAACCAGACCTTTTCGAAAAATGGGACATGTGACAGTAATTTCGGATACTTTGGACCAAGCTCGGGAAATTGCTAAAAAAGTAAAATCTAGCATTAAAGTAATCAGTAAATAAAATGGAAAAAAAAATGGAAGTAGGTATTATAATGGGTAGTAAATCCGATTTACCAGTAATGCAGGAAGCCGCTGATATTTTAAAAGAATTAGGGGTAGAATTTGAAATGACCATCGTGAGTGCCCACAGAACTCCAGACCGCATGTACGATTATGCCAAGAATGCTCATTTGAGAGGTCTTAAGGCCATAATTGCTGGGGCTGGAGGCGCTGCTCATCTTCCCGGGATGGTCGCCTCTATGAGCCCTTTACCCGTTATTGGTGTGCCTGTAAAATCCAGTAATTCTATTGATGGCTGGGATTCAATTTTGTCTATCCTTCAAATGCCAGGTGGTGTTCCTGTAGCTACAGTAGCACTAAATGGGGCCAAGAATGCAGGGATATTGGCGGCTCAGATTGTGGGTTCTGGAGATGAAAAAGTTTTACAAAACATTGTGGACTATAAAGAAGGATTGAAAAACAAAGTATTGGACTCCGCCAAAAGTCTTTAATAAAAAACCCCTGACTTTCATCAAGGGTTCCTTTTATAAAAGGGAAACGAAACCAAACTAATAATCCCATACAAGATCATTCTTTTGAAACTCAAAATTGGATCAATTTATTGAGCCCCACTATACAAAGTGATTTATCGTTGATTCCTAATAAGTTAGCGCCATTTGCCTACATGTTTTTCAAAATGCTAATCAGCTGTTCCTTTTTGCGATTGGCCACTGGGATTTTGGAGCCATCTTCTAAGATTAAATATCCTCCATCCGTTTGAACATAGCGCTTTAAAAAATTCATATTCACTAAATGAGATTTATGGATTCGATTAAAATTATATCCCGAAAGCATATTATCAAATTCCTTTAGTGTTTTAGAGGCCAAAAGGGATTTTTCATTATTCAGAAAGAAGGTGGTGTAATTGCTACTCGATTCTAAACGAACAATATCCGAGAGTTTAATAATATGCATTCCATCGGAGGTAGGAACTACAATCTTTTTCGGTGAATCTGAAGCCTGACGAATATTTTCTACAAGAACATTTAGGTTAGCCGCATTTTTGGGAATTCCCTTTTGCTCCTCAATTTTCCGAATAGCCTTCACCAATTCTTCCGGATCAATAGGCTTCAGCAAATAGTCTAATGCGCTAAATTTAATAGCTTGAATGGCAAATTCATCATGGGCAGTAATAAAGACAATTTCCGGATCCACTTCTGGGTTTTCTGAAATTGCCTCAAGGATATCAAAACCGCTTTCTCCAGCAAGTTTAATATCTAAAAAAACAGCATCAGGCTTTACCGAATTGATGGTCTCTACCGCCTCACTAACATTTCCAGCTTCACCGGCAATTTCCACCTCTGGACAAAACAAATCCAATTTTCCTATTAAAGCTTCCCTTGAGTTTTGTTCGTCGTCTACAATTACAACTTTTACCATGTTTAATTTTTCTTTAAAGGTATTATTTAAATATTCTCAGCCGGCAATTTTATCCGCACTTTCGTTCCTAATGAGTTTTTAGAATTATCAAATTTATCAATGATTTCAATATCAATTTTATCGCTTTTATTCATCTTTAAAAGCCTTAGTCTATCCTTATTTATTTTGGTAGCCATAGACCGGTGATCTTTTTTTCGGTTCAATTCTTTTGCCTTTTCCCTTCCTACTCCATTATCCTCAATTTCCACAATTAAAAGGTCATCATCATCATCTAAAATAAAACGTAAATCCAATTGTCCACCAGCCTGCATAGGCTTTAATCCGTGTAATATGGCATTTTCCACATGGGGCTGAATAAGCATTGGAGGAATTCCAATGTCATAATCTATTTCCTCATCTAAATCTATTGAATAGTCAAATTTACCCTGAAATCTAAGCTTCTCCAGTTCAAGATAATTCTTTAAAATGGACACTTCGGTTTCTACTGGATGAAGATGCTCCATCGATGATTCAAGGGTAAGCCTCATTAATTTTGCGAAATTATTTAAATACCTTACCGCCTTCTCAGGGTCTTTTTTAAAGATAAAACTGCTGATGGAATCCAAGGCATTGAAAATAAAATGAGGGTTCATTTGAAGCCTCAAAGCCTTCCTTTCCATATCCAATAAACTATTTTCCAATTCCAATCTTTTTTGGATTCTTTGGAATCTTGCTCTTACCAATAATATGGTAGATGCTAAAACCAAGAATATAGCCAAGCCAATAAACCACCAGCGTTCCCAAATGGGCCTTAAAATCTTAAAACTATAGCGTAGTGAATTCTCATTCCAATCCTCATCCAACCGTCTTACCTGCGCCTCAAAAACATAGTTCCCAGCAATGATATTAGACCAAACAGCTTCCCTCCTGTCGTTGGCGAAGGTCCATTTATCAGACTCCCCTATTAGGCGGTATCTAAATTGTAATTTATTCTGTTCAAAAGAGCTTAATCCCGCCAAATTAAAACTCAAAAAATTTAAATCATGAGGTAATACTAGATTAGAAGGAACAAATGAAAATGGCAAACTATCCTGTGCATATTGAGAAATATAATTGCTATCACTCAAAAACATTTTCACTCCAATAAGCGCAATTTTAGGTGCCTTTCTCGGTTTTAAATACCTATTCAAATCAAGAATTTGGATGCCTCCACTTGTTGCGGCAACAAGCTTTTCACCCTTTAATGTAATGGCTTGAACTGTATTTGGCCGACCTTCAAAGCCCATTAATTCAGACAAATTGATTACATGATTTTCTTTAGAAATTTTTAAAACCCCCTTATTAGAACCCGCCCAAATATTTCCTTGATCATCTAATTCCAAGGAGGAAATTTCTGCATATCCCAAATCTTTTAAGCTTATTTTTTCGAATCCCTTTTTTGATAAATGGAATAATCCTTCGGTAAGACTTGCTGCCCAAATCTCATCTTTAGAAACTGCGGAAAAACAACTAAATCGCAAACTGTCTAGTCGTATTCCATGCAAACTTTTTAATAGCTCCCACTGTCCATTGTAAAAACGAAAAAATCCCTGGGTATAAGTTGCACACCAAAGGGAATTGTCATCCTTACCCTGCGATATACTGTAAATACTTGCTGGGGGTAAATTGTGGTTTTTGGATACATTTTCAAATCCATTTTGCGAATAAGAAATAAGATCAGTACCAGAGCCAATCCACAATTTGGATAGGGCCCTTTTCATACTAAAAACATAAGCACCAAAAGGTGATCCTGGCAGGGCTATTTTTTCAAATCTTCCGCCTTTACTTCTAACCAATCCGGCCTCAGTACCATACCAAAGAGCATTGCCATAATCCTCTATGGCAAGGGTAAGTCCATAGGGATAAGAATTGCCCGAATTTTTTAATTCCGACTTAGTAGAATCGATGATTAATACACCTTTAGAATATCCAGCATATATCTTTTTATCCTCACCAATATGCACGCTATTTATTTGATTGTTGGTAGTACCATTAAAATCCTCAAACACCTGAACAGCAAGGGACTCCAGCTTGACCAAACCTTTATTACTGTACAACCATATTACACCATAGCTGTCTTGATAAACCCCTCTATATTCTATATCAGGAAGACCATTTTTATTGCTGATAAGTCTAAAATTACGACCATTTCCAACGCATAAATTTCGATCTGAATCTAAAGCGATAAACTCATTTTCTGTTCTAAATAGATCCTGAAAATTCTTTTCTATAAGTCTTTTTAATTCCCCTAAATCGGAATATACTCTTGTTTCATTATTACCTAAAGCAAAAATTTCCCTTTGAAAAAATCGAAGTTTTTTAGGGGCTAGGCTGTCTATTTTTAGCAGGCCTTTTTCTTGGGAAACGTATAATCCACTGGAATTTGAAAAGGCAATTTTATTTTGAAAAATGTCAAAATCGAAAACCTCATCTTCGCCAAACTCCAGGATTTTCCATTCCTTTTTGAACTCTAATAATTTGCCATTCTGACTTAAAACCACAATTCGTCCATCATCGCTAACAGACATTTTTTTAAGCTTTAAACTGGAGGGTAGATTATTTCTTTCAAAGGTTTTTCCATTAAATTTTAGGAGAGCATTCTCTAGTCCCACCCAAATATTTCCCTGCCCATCTTCACATAAACTATAGGCCAATAAATCCGAGTTTTGGCTATTTTGAGAAAAGGTTTTGAAATCATAACCATCGTATCTGATCAATCCACCGCCATCTGTAGCTAGCCAAATAAAACCTCTAGAATCTTCCAGCATTTGGTTGATTCTATTATTCGGCAAACCATCTTCTAAACCTATTTGCTCAAACAAATAGACTTGAGCCAAAAGTGGATTTGCAAAAATTATAAAGTAAATTGCTAGGAGTACACCCTTGTCACGGAGACTAGTTAATAACATACGGACCAAGTTTCGTAATAATTCCAAAAATTCCAAGACTCTCTTATGAAAAGGTTGATACTACTTCTTTTAATTTCCTATTCCTGCTTTTCACAAAACTACACATACTTTGCGGGTAGTCGCTCTTCTTCACTAGCTCATAGTTCCGTTTCACTAGTTGATATATGGTCTAGTTTCCATAATCAAGCCTCTTTAGCATTCATAGAAGCGGATCAAATTGCCATTTCCTATCAAAACCGATTTGGTTTAAAAGACCTTTCTACAGCAAGTTTAGCCTATTTGAAAAGCTACCCTTTCGGGAATCTAGGAATAAACATTTCAGCTTTTGGTTTTGAGCAATTTAATCAAAGTAAAATGGCTTTAAATTTTTCCAGAAAATTTGGCGAAAGTCTAAGCATGGGAGCTCAAGCCAATATAGAAAATCAATTTATTGAGGAAAAAGGAAACCAAAGCATTTTCACCTGGGAATTTGGAATACTAAGTAAACCTTTAAAAAAAGTACAGGTAGGCATTCACCTTTACAATCCAATGAACAGCAATTGGGAAAGCGAAATTGATATAAATACGAATTTAGGACTGCGTTTCGGAGCCAATTACTCCCCAAACCCTGAGACTCTAATTTGCGCCGAAATACAAAAATGGGCCGATTGGCCTGAAACTTATTCTTTGGGATTTGAATATTCCTTTTTTCAATATTTATTACTACGCTGTGGTTTTGCCTTTCCAGATAATAGCCAGCATTTTGGTCTTGGTTTAAAACTTAAAAAGCTTCAAATCGACCAAGCTCTGGAATATTCTTCTTTTCTAGGAAGTAGTTTAAGCCTTAGTTTAAATTATGAGATATGAAAAGAGCAGCTATACTTTTTCTCCTCTTTCTACTCCCCAATATTTTAGCAGCTCAAGATCCACTAGAAAAAGAACTAGCAAACAGTTTAGAAAGCTTTGAAACAGAAAGTGATGAAAATAGTCTACTTCAATTGGCAGATGATATGGAGCTTTTAAAATCACAAAAAATAAATATTAACAGAGCTAGCATGCGAGATTTAGAGCGTATTCCACAGCTTGATATTTTTCAAATCCACAACCTTCTCGAATATCGCAGGAAAACGGGATACATTTTAAGTCACTATGAACTTATGGCTGTAAAAGGCTTTAACAAGGATAAGATTTTGGAGATTTTACCTCTTTTAGATTTTAGTTTGGAAAAGAAAAATTTCAAACTGCCGACCAAAAAGAATATTAAATACAGCAAAAATGAAGTGCTCATTCGACATAAATACACCCTACAACAAAGGCAAGGATTTAAAAACCCAGAAAATGGATATTTAGGTGATCCAAACGCCCTAATGCTCCGATATAAATTTAATTTCCAGGGAAAACTTGGCGCTGCCTTCCATTTGCAAAAGGATGCCGGGGAAGCCTTTCATTTGCCGGATAAAAAGATAAATATAGATTTTGCCTCCTACCATATTTTCCTCAAGGATTTTCGTTTTTTACATTCTTTGGTAATTGGTGATTTCAATTTCGAGTTTGGTCAAGGCTTGGCCTTATGGAGCGGTATTGGTTTTGGGAAATCTCCAAATGTTAGCCAAATCCAAAAATTTGCCAGAGGTATAATTCCTTATAGTGGTGGTGAAGAAAATCGTTTTTTTAGAGGTGTAGCTACCGAACTAAAGCTAGGAAAAATTGAGGGTTCACTATTTTTCTCCCGGCGAAGTTTAGATGCCAATTTGGAAGAAAATGAATTGGGACAGAAGGAGATCAGCTCCTTTCAGAATTCTGGATTACATAGAACGGCAAATGAGATTTTAGATCAAAACTCCATTCAAATGAATATCCTAAATGGAAGTTTAATGTATAGAGGAAGTTTATTTTCCCTAGGAATAAATCAAGGTTTTTATAGCACTAGTCATCACATACAAGAAAAACAAAATCTCTATCAACTGTATAATATAAAAGGTGATAAATGGGCATCAAGTTCTATCCATGCTAATTTTCGCCATAAACACTTAAGTCTATTTAGCGAAATATCAGCCTTGAACTATTCAGCTTTTGCTGCTGTAGCTGGACTAAAAATTAAAAATTCAGAGGCACTTCAGTTTTCTCTACTCTTTAGGAACTTTTCCAAAGAATACCAAAGCCACTATTCTGCTCCATTTGCTGAAAAAGCCAGCTCTGGAGAAAAAGGCTATTATTTTGGAATAGATTGGATTATTAACCCCCTCTTTCAATGGAAATCCTATTTGGATTATTACCATTTTACTTGGCCAACATTTCAATCCGAATTTATAAGCAGAGGAAGGGACTATTTAAACCAATTGGAATTTATTCCCTCTTCAAATTTCACTGTGTATTTACGATTTAGATTTAGGATTAGGGATGAAGATAGGGACCTGGAACAAAATTTCAATAGCTCAAAAACCATCAAGAGAAAAAATTGGAGGCTGCAATTAAACTACAGCTATAGTGAAAGTTTAAGGCTTAAAAACAGGATAGAGATTAGTCAGCACAATGAGGGTACACAAAATGGTTTTTTAGTATACCAGGATTTTATTTTCAGATCGAAAAAGCTCCCTTTAAGCTATAGTTTTCGCTTTTCCGTATTTGATATTTCAGATTTCGAAAACCGAATTTATGCCTACGAGAATGATCTCAGCCAAAGCTTTAGTATTCCTGCAAATTATGGCAAAGGACAGCGTTATTATCTTGTAATTAAATGGAAAGTGAAGAAAACACTTAGCTTGGAATTAAAATATTCCAATACCACTTTTTCGGATAGAACTTTAATAAGCACTGGATTAAATCAAATTGAGGGTAATCGAATTTCCGAGTTGAAAGCCCAATTGAAATATAAATTCTAATTTATATAGCCCAAAGAATTAGGTTGAAACTGAAATCCCATCTTTTTCATATCCTCCCAAAAATGGGGATAACTTTTGTTTACCACCTCTGGGTTTTTTATAGAAATAGGAGAGTATAATGCCAGGGATGCTAATGACATGGCCATTCTATGATCAGACCATGTTTCAAAAACTATATCTTTTAAATGACTTATCCCCTTTTCAATTTCCAGATAGTCATCGCCAATACCAATTATTGCCCCAGTTTTTTCCAATTCAGTTTTCAAAGCCAACAGTCTATCGGTCTCTTTAATCTTTAAGGTTTGCAATCCACTTATTTTCCCTTTAATACCTAAAGCAGCCATGGAAACAACAAGAGTTTGAGCCAAATCCGGACTATCTATCAACTTAAAATTCAACATTTGGGGAAGGCTTGTTTCAGATTTTTCGAGAAGCAAGCTAGCATCTTGGAAAGTGGATTTTACCCCTAGTTTTAAAAATATTTCTCGAATTACACTATCCCCTTGTAAGCTTTGTTTTTGGAAACCTTTTAATTCAATTTTTGCTTTTTCACATAGGCTAGCCATTAAAAACCAATAGGATGCAGAAGACCAATCCGCCTCTACAGAAATGTTTTTTAATAAACTCTCTTTTTCTTTTTTAAGGATAATTTGCTCCTCCTCTATTTCCACTGCTAGGCCCATTTTATTCATGAGTTGGGCGCTAAGATTAATATAGGGTTTGGATACTGTATGGCCTCTTAGTTTTATTTTTAAACCATTGGGCAGCTTTGGGCCAATCATCATTAGTGCTGAAACAAATTGGCTGCTTACACCTGAATCAATTTCAATTTCATCCGCATTAAGTTGACTGGCATATATTTTTAAAGGCGGAAAATTTTGACTTCCTAGGTATTCAATTTTGGCCCCCAGCTTCTGTAGCACCTCAACCAAAATCCCAATGGGCCTTTGGTGCATTCTTGGACTTCCTTTTAATACAATTACATTTTGGCTACTCATTGCGAAATAGGCCAATAAAAACCTCATTGCTGTTCCAGCATCTTCCACATCAATAATTTCAGAAGTAGAATTAAGGGCATTAATCATGATTTGGGTATCCCTACTATTGGAAAGGCCTTGAATTTCTATATTGGGTGCATAGAGCTTTTTTAAGATGAGCAAGCGGTTAGATTCACTTTTACTCCCGGCAATTGTTAATTGTCCAGCAATTTCTCTTACTTCTTTTTTAAGATGAAGTATTTCAGTCATTCGTTTTCAGGAATTTTAGAAGACTGACAATATCCTTTTCCTCGACCTCCACATTAAATTCAGCCTCCCCTATGGATTTTAATAAACTAAAATTGAGATTTCCATTTTCATTTTTCTTATCCATTTTTATATAGCCTATCATTTCCTCCACCTCAAAATCGAAGGGGATTTTTGAGAAAATAGAATGAATCAAATCATTAATGCTATTCATCTCATTCTCGGAAAGGTTTAAATATTTTGAAGACAATATGGACTCCCCAATCATACCTTGAGCGATGGCGAAGCCATGAGGGTAATAAATCCCTTTTTCCAAGGCTATACTTTCAAATGCATGACCGATGCTATGTCCAAAATTTAATAGTTTTCGAGGGCCAGATTCTCGGAAATCACTTTTTACAATTTTGGATTTTATCTCAATAGACCTTTGCACCAAACTGGAATTTGGATAATGTTCAGTAATAGGGAATTCACATAATTCCTTCCAATAGGATTGATCTGCAATAAGTCCGTGTTTCAGCATTTCTGCAAAGCCAGATATCCTTTCCAGCTCAGGAAGGGTATCCAAAAAGTCATTAACTATTCCTGTAAAAACGGGCTCGTTAAAAATTCCAATTCGGTTTTTATGAGCCTCTAAATTCACAGCAGTTTTACCTCCTACGGAAGCATCTACCTGGGCTAATAAGCTTGTTGGGAAATTTATGAAATCAATACCTCGCATATAAGTTGAAGCTAGGAATCCACCTAAATCCGTTATTACACCACCGCCAACATTTACGAGCAAAGAACTGCGATCTGCTTTCAGTTCAGACATAGCCATCCAAAGTTGATTTAGGACCTCAACAGATTTGCTCTTTTCCCCCGCCTCAACCTCTAAAATTTCCATTTCATCCAGTTCTTCAAGATTTTGTAAAAGAGGAATTAGGCAAGATTGGTGAGTATTTTCATCTACCAAAAAGAATACTTTGGGATATTGGCCAGCCGCCAGCAGTTCATTTAGCTCCTTAATGGCTTCATTATCAAATCGTATTTTGGATTGATGCTGGTTCATGAAAATGATTTATTTTTTCGGGATGAAATTAAACAAAACCTAGCATCATTCACCCTGTTCTATTACATTTACAACTTTAATTACTGAATGGTTAATTTCGAAGATACTGCTACGGCCTTTATTACTAAAAGCAACGCTCAGCTTAAGAAAGCCTACTATATGTTTAAAATAGTTGCAAATCCAAGCCTTGTAAGTTTTGGTAAAAAGGCATCTGCAATTTCCATGGGTTTAGGTTTACCTATTAGAGGTTTAGTAAAAAAAACAGTTTACGATCAATTTGTTGGCGGCGAAAACATTCTTGAATGTGATGAAACCATTGACAAACTTAATGAGCATAATGTAAAATGTCTCCTCGACTATTCAGTGGAGGGAAAGGTTAAGGAAGAGGATTTTGAAAACACCAAAAACATTCTCATCCAAACCATTAAATACGGCAAGAATAAGGAGGCCATTCCTTTTACTGTTTTTAAAGTTACGGGCTTAGCACGGTTTTCTCTTTTGGAAAAAGTGAGTAGGAATGCCCAATTGAATTCTAGTGAAGAAAAAGAGTGGTTTCGCGTTCAAAAGCGTGTGGAGCAAATTTGCCAAACAGCCTATGATGTAGATCTCGCCGTACTTATTGATGCTGAAGAAAGCTGGATTCAGAATGCTATAGATGGCTTAGCTGAGGAGATGATCCGCAAATTCAATGAGGAAAAAGTGGTGATTTACAACACCCTACAGATGTATAGAAAGGATAGGCTAAACTATTTGAAAAACCAGGTGGAAGAAGCCAATAAAGTGGGCTATTACCTTGGCGTAAAATTGGTTAGAGGTGCCTATATGGAAAAAGAAAGGGAAAGGGCATTGAAGAATAATATAGACTCTCCAATACAAGAAACAAAAGCCGATACGGATCGCGACTATGATGCTGGCGTAAAGTATATTGTTGATAACCTGAGATTAGGAGCTATTGTTGCCGGAACTCACAATGAAAACAGCTGCAAAAAGCTCGTTGATGCCATGCTAGAAAGAGGGCTTCCCAAAAATGATGAAAGAGTTTGGTTTAGCCAATTGTTTGGCATGAGTGATAACCTCTCTTTTAATTTAGCCAAAGATGGCTATAATGTGGTAAAATATTTACCCTTTGGCCCTGTAAAAGAAACCCTGCCTTATTTGATTAGAAGAGCAGAAGAAAACACTGCCGCCGCTGGTCAGACTAGCAGAGAACTGGATTTAATTAAAAAGGAAATGCAACGTAGAGGATTAAAGTCCTAGGGTTTTAATTTAAATCCGATAACCTTCGCTGTGCTATCACAATTTTCAAATTGCAGGAAAAATTTATCCTTGTTTTCAGGTTTAAAACTTATCCAATAATTTTTGCAGGAGCCTAGTCCCCTTTGGCTGTTTTCAAAATCTACCTTGCCCATTTCCAACAAATCTCTTACATCAGAAGTATCAATATTACCAAGTCTCATCTGATTTTCCACTTCTACATCGTAGAGCCTTTCTTTATTTCGGATATCATAAAGAACACGGTCGTTTGGAAAATAATTACACTGAATATCAGTCCTATCCCCAAAAATAAACTGAACCATTAAAACTCCTAGTCCTAATCCTAAACCAAATAAAAGGAGCTTACGCCAAAGCTTCATAAAATAATTTTTTGCAAATGTAAATTAGCTGATAGAAAAGCCCTTGAAAATTTTAATATAATAAGCGTGAATCTTCAGCAAATGGCAAATCGAACCAATCGCCAATAGCCTTGCTTACCAAAATCCCTTTGCATATATACAATCCTCTGTTTACCCCAGAATTTTGCCTTAGTATTTCTTCAATACCACCAGCATCACCAATAGACAATAATAAGGGCGCCAAAATATTACTTAAAGAAAAGGAGGCTGTTCGGCTAACCCTAGAGGCTATATTGGGTACACAATAATGGATAACATCATATTTCCTTATGGTAGGATGATCTAAATCACAAAGTTCTGAAGTTTCAAAACAGCCCCCCTGGTCTATACTAATATCTATAATAACACTACCGGCTTTCATTTTACTCACCATATCTTCGGTTACTACCGTTGGGGTTCTACCCGTATCTGAGCGAATGGCTCCAATGGCAACATCGCAGCGCATTAATGCCTTTTCCAATATTTTTGGCTGAATTACACAAGTATAAATGGGAATATTAATGATCCCTTGCAAACGCCTTAGTTTGGTCACAGATTTATCAAAAACTTTAACAGTAGCTCCAAGTCCTAGTGCGGTTTTAGCAGCATAAACACCCACCGTTCCTGCGCCAATTATCACCACATCTGTAGGTGGTATTCCAGAAACTCCACCAAGCATATATCCTTTACCTTCATTGGCATTAGATAAACATTCTGCAGCTACCAAAACAGAGGTGCTTCCCGCAATTTCACTCATGCTTCTCACCACTGGAATAATTCCACTTTCATCGGCAATATTTTCAAAACTAAGGGCGGTAATTTTCTTTTCCATCAACTTTTGGAAATATTCCTTGTTTTGCGTTCTCAGCTGCAAAGCAGAAATTAAAGTCTGACGATGTTTCATCATTCCAATCTCTTCTAGGGAGGGGGGTTCAATTTTTAGAATGATGTCGCTTTGAAAAACCTTCTCTTTGGAATAGGCAATTTCTCCACCTGCTTCCTCATAATCCTTGTCGGAATAATTGGCTCCTTCCCCAGCCCCTTTTTCAATCACCACTTTATGTCCGTTGCTCACTAAAAGCTGAACAGCATCCGGTGTAAGGCCTACTCTTTTTTCCTGCCTAAAAATTTCTCTTGGTATACCAATATTCAGTTCGCTTTTGGAGGTTTTCACCTCTAAAACCTCTTCTTGGGGCATTAATTCTGAAGAGGAAAATGATAAAAATTCAGGTTTACTCATGCGGTGCTAGCTTTAGCTGAAATACTCTAATATTAGCTTCTAGGCTAATATTTAACCGAGCGTGTTTGGGCGGAATGAAGTTACAAATTTTTTCAGGCCATTCCATAAAGCAATAGGCCCCTGAATATAGGTAGTCGTCTAACCCAATATTCCAAACCTCATCTTCATCTTCCAATCTATAAAAATCAAAATGGTAAATGCTGCCATATTCTTGGGAATGATACTCATTTACCAAAGAAAAGGTAGGGCTGCTTACCTCATCTTCTACCCCCATACACTTACATAGGGATTTAATAAAAGTAGTTTTTCCGGCTCCCATTTCACCATTTATAGCTACTATTTTTAGGCCTTTAAGCTCATCTAATAACCATTTAGCGGCAGCATTTAAATCTTCAAGACTTTCTACCCTCCTTGTTAATTCCATTTGGCAAAGCTAAAACTTAAGTGCCTATTTTGGAGAAAGAATAGCAAAGGGAATTATCATCTCCTCCAGAGAAATCCCTCCATGTTGGTAGGTATTTCTATAATATTTCACATAGTGGTTGAAATTGTTTGGGTAGGCAAAAAATAAATCCTCTTTAGCAAAAACAAAAGCAGAATTAATATTGAGCTTTGGAAGGTGGATATGTTCAGGATCTTTTACCTCATAAACATCCTTATTTTGGTAAGACATATTTCGCCCAACCTTATACCTTAAATTGGTATTAATATCCTTAGGCCCAACAATTTTGGTTGGATCACCACAATTGATGGTACCGTGATCTGTACAAATTACCACTTTGGCATTTAAACTTTTAGCGGATTTAATAATATCCAAAAGGGGAGAGTTTTTAAACCAGCTTAGGGTTAGAGATCTATATGCCTTATCATTATCTGCCAATTCACGAATAACCTTCATATCGGTTTTTGCGTGTGAAAGCATATCTACAAAATTATAAACCACCACATTGAGGGCATTTTCGCGCAGGTTGCCCATGTTTTCAGAAAGCTTTTTCCCTTGAGCATGATTAGTGATTTTATTATAGGAAAACCTTAAATCACCATGGCCTAGCCTCTTCATTTGATCTTCAATAAAATCCTTTTCATAGAGATTCTTTCCTTCATCCTCCAGATCATCTACCCACTTATCTTTAAATCTATTTTTAATTTCCAATGGCATCAAACCCGCAAACATGGCATTTCTGGCATATTGTGTAGCTGTAGGCAAAATACTGTAAAAGGATTCCTCCTCTTGAGTTACAAAATATTCCTCCAGTGTGGGTTGAATAATTTTCCATTGATCCTGACGGAGATTGTCGATCACCACCCAAAAAACATTTTCCTTTTGTTTTAAAAGAGGGCTAATTCTTTCTTTAAAAATGGTGTGCGACATCAAGGGAGTGTCTTCATCACCTTCAAACCAATCTTGGTAATTTCTTTCAATGAATTTAAAAAACTGGGAGTTGGCCTCTTTCTTTTGAGCTAAAAGAATTTCATTTAAACCTTCATCCTCTAATTTATCCAATTCCAATTCCCAATAAATCAACCTTTTATAAAGATCCATCCAACCTTGTGGATCATTTACCATAGCTAGATCCATTCCTATCTGCCGAAATTCCTGTTGGTAATTACTGGTTGTTTTTTGGCTAACCAGTCTTTTGGTATCGAGATTCTTTTTGATACTTAGTAGGATTTGCTTGGGATTTACAGGTTTTATTAGGTAGTCAGAAATTTGAGAACCTATTGCATCATCCATAATACTTTCTTCCTCGCTTTTGGTAATCATAACCACCGGCAGAGAATTGTGAATGCCCTTAATTTGAACCAAGGTTTCCAGACCATTTAATCCGGGCATATTTTCATCCAAAAAGATAAGATCATAATGCTTTTCAGAAACCATATCAATAGCTTCCCCACCGTTATTTATGGTGTCTACATGATAACCCTTACCTTGTAAAAAAATAATGTGTGGTTTAAGAAGATCGATCTCATCATCGACCCATAGAATTTGAATATTGTCCATATTTTTGTGGCAAGAATTTTAAGCGATAAGCAAACAAATATATTACGAAACGTTTGAGCAGCACTAATAAGTTAAAGATACTTAACGACCCAATATACGGTTTCATTACTATACCCAACGAATTAATTTTCGACCTTATTGAACACCCTTATTTTCAAAGGTTAAGGAGAATTTCTCAGCTGGGATTAACCTATTTAGTTTACCCTGGAGCCTACCATACTCGTTTCCATCATGCCTTAGGAGCCATGCATTTAATGGATAAGGCCGTAAGAATCCTTAGATCCAAAGGCCATGAAATTTCTAATGAAGAAGAAGAAGGGGTGAAAATTGCCATTCTCCTTCATGATATTGGACATGGACCTTTTTCCCATGCCCTAGAAAATTCCATCATTCCCGGGATTCATCACGAAGAGCTTTCTCTGGAGTTTATGAAGGTTTTAAATAAGGAATTTCAAGGAAAATTGGATTTGGCCATTGCCATATTTCAAAATAAATACCCTAAAAAATTTCTATATCAACTTATCAGTAGTCAGCTAGACATGGATCGCTTGGATTATTTAAGGAGGGATTCTTTTTATACTGGCGTTACCGAAGGGCAGGTAAATACAGAACGATTGATAAGCATGCTGAATATTGTTGATGATCAGATTGTGGTAGACCGAAAAGGGATTTATTCTGTAGAAAAATTTATTGTAGCCAGAAGATTAATGTATTGGCAGGTATACCTTCATAAAACAGTATTGTCTGCAGAATTTTTAATCATTAAAATATTAAAACGTGCCCGGGAAGTTTTTACAGAAGACATGCCTATGCCCAGTGCCCTGAAAAGATTTATTAAAGGCGATTTACCCAATGACTATGCACTGCTTCTAGACTATTATTCAGAGCTGGACGACCATGATATAATCTCAGGGGTGAAAGAATGGCAATTTCATTCGGATAAGGTTCTTTCTATTTTATGCAAAAACCTCTTGAAGCGAAAATTATTGGCCGTGGTGGCTGCAGAAAAACCGAATAATGAAAATAAGATTAGGCAATTAAAAGAAAATGTAATGGCCGAATATGGAATTAGCCTTGAGGAAACAGAGTATTTTGTCTTTAATAAAGGAATAACAAACAATGCTTATAACCCTAAAAAAGACAGGATAAACCTCTTGTATAAGGACGGTTCTGTAGTGGATATTGCCTTGGCTGCAGATCAGCTGAATATTTCGGCATTGGCAAAGCCCGTTACCAAAAACTTTTTATTCTTCCCAAAGGAATGCGGACTTCGCTAATAGCATCAAAAAATTGCTACTTTTGACCCAATGGAATTTTCTGCACAACAAATAGCTGATCTTCTCGAAGGAAAAGTAGAAGGGAATCCGGAAATTACCGTAAATAATCTTTCAAAGATTGAAGAAGGTAATCCTGGAACATTGAGCTTTTTAGCTAATCCTCAATACGCACCATTCATTTACCAAACTAAAGCTTCCATTGTGATTGTGGCTGATGATTTTGTAGCTGAAGAAAAGATTGATTCTACACTGATAAGAGTAGAGAATCCATACCAGTCTTTTGCAAAACTGTTGGAACTCTACAATCAGCTAAAACACAATAAGCAGGGAATAGATAAAGAAGCTAGGATTTCGGAATCCGCGCAAATAGGCGAAAATTGCTATATAGGTGCATTTTGCTATATCGGAGAAAATGTAAAATTGGGAGACAATTGCAAGATTTATCCTGGTTCCTTTATTGGAGATAATAGCCAAATAGGTGAAAATGCATTGTTCTTTAGCGGCACTAAAGTGTATTCAGACTGTATTCTTGGCAAGAATATTACCTTACATAGTGGGGTGGTTATAGGTGGTGATGGATTTGGATTTGCCCCTAATAATAATAGTTATGATAAGGTTGCTCAAATAGGCAATGTTATTATAGAAGACCATGTGGAGATAGGTGCTAATACCACCATTGATAGAGCTACCTTAGGTTCTACTATAATTCGGAAAGGAGTAAAATTGGATAATTTAATCCAGATTGCTCATAATGTAGAAATTGGAGAAAATACAGTTATTGCTGCTCAAAGCGGTGTTGCTGGATCTACCAAAATAGGTTCAAATTGTATGATAGGAGGACAAGTAGGAATTATTGGCCATTTGAATATTGGCAATAATGTAAAGATTGCTGCTCAAAGTGGCGTGGCCTCAAATATTAAGGATGATGCTATCATCCAAGGTTCACCAGCATTTGCCATTGGTGATTATAAGAAAGCTTACGTATATTTTAGAAAGTTGGCAAGAATGGCCGACGATATAGATAAATTAAAAAAGCAAGTTCAATCCACTTAGATTATGCTTACTTACCAAAAGACCATTAAAGAAAAAATTAGTGTACAAGGCACAGGGCTTCATACAGGAGCCCAAGTAACCTTAACCTTCAATCCACTTCCCCCAAATTCTGGATTTGTTTTCAAGCGAATAGATTTGGAAAAACAACCTGAAGTTCCAGCATTGGCAAATTATGTTGTAAGCACAGACAGGGGTACCACTATTGCTAAAGGCGATGCCTTGGTAAATACAGTAGAACATGTTTTAGCAGCATGTGTAGGGATGGATCTTGATAATTGCCTTATCGAAATTGATGGTCCGGAAACGCCAATTATGGATGGAAGCTCAAAAGAGTTTATCCATGCCCTAGAAAAAGCTGGAATTGTAGAGCAAGATGTGGAAAGAGAATATTTTGAAATTACAGAAGCTTTTAATTTGGTGGTTGATGGGGATACGGAATTGATGGCCGTACCCGCAGAAAACTATCAACTGTCTGTAATGGTAGAATATGATACCAAAGTTTTAGGCAGCCAAAATGCCCAATTAAAAGATTTGAAAGATTTTAAATCTGAGATTAGTGAATGTAGAACATTTAGTTTTCTTCATGAATTGGAATTGCTTTTAGACAATGGTTTAATAAAAGGCGGAGATCTTAACAATGCTATAGTTTATGTAGATAAGGAGGTTTCTCCAGAAAATTTAGAAAAGCTAAAGACCGTTTTCAACCGTGAAAATGTTAGTGTAAAGCCCAATGGTATTTTAGATAATTTGGATTTACATTTCCCAAATGAAGCTGCCCGACATAAATTACTAGATGTAGTTGGGGATCTTGCTTTGGCAGGAAGGCGTATTAAAGGGAGAATAATAGCCAGTAAACCTGGACATAAGGTAAATACAGATTTCGCAAAACTTATTCAACATAAAATAAAAGAAGAGGCCAAAAAACAGGATATTCCACATTATGATCCTAATAAAGCACCACTTTACGATGTAACAGAGGTGATGAACAGGCTTCCTCATCGTCAGCCCTTTTTATTGGTAGACAAAATTTTGGAATTGGATGAAGAAAGTGTGGTAGGGCTGAAAAGTGTTACCATGAATGAAGAATTTTTCAGAGGTCACTTCCCAGGAGCTCCGGTAATGCCAGGAGTATTGCAGGTAGAAGCCATGGCCCAAGTGGGAGGGATTTTAGCTTTAAGCAAGGTTCCAGATCCAGAAAATTATCTTACCTACCTTCTTAAAATGGATAATATTCGTTTTAAACAAAAGGTGGTTCCGGGGGATACTCTTATATTTAGATTGAGATTAACCCAAGCCATGCGAAGAGGAATACTTCAAATGCATGGAGAAGCCTTTGTAGGCGATAGAGTGGTTTGCGAAGCAGATTTAATGGCGCAAATCGTAAAAGAAAGAAATAAAAATTAGATGAATCAACCCTTAGCCTACGTACATCCCTCAGCAAAAATTGCCAATACCGTTGTAATTGAACCCTTTACCACAGTTCATAAAAATGTGGAAATTGGAGAAGGAACATGGATTGGATCGAATGTTACCATTATGGAAGGGGCTCGGATTGGGAAAAATTGCCGAATATTTCCTGGTGCTGTTATTTCTGCAGTTCCTCAAGACCTAAAATTTGAAGGCGAAGATAGTTTGGTAATAATTGGCGACAATACCACCATTCGAGAATGCGTAACCATAAATAGAGGTACCAAAGCCTTGGGAAAAACTGTAATTGGTTCCAATTGCCTAATTATGGCCTGCGCACATATTGCCCACGATTGTATTATCGGTAACTATTGTGTAATTGTAAATGGCTGCCTTTTTGCCGGACATGTAGAAATGGGAGACTGGGCAATTGTTGGTGGTTTATGTGCTATTCAGCAATTTGCTAAAATAGGTGTTCATGCATTTGTTGGCGGTGGTTCGCTAGTAAGAAAAGATGTTCCCCCTTTCGTTAAGGCAGCTAAAGAACCTATCTCCTATTCTGGTATCAATTCTATTGGTTTGAGAAGAAGAGGTTATGAAAATGATAAAATCAATGAAATTCAAAATATCTATAGGATTTTATTTCAGAAGAGGTTCAACACTTCTCAAGCCTTAGAAATTATTGAGGCCGACTTTAAAGCCACTCAGGAAAGAGATGAAATATTAACTTTTATCCGCGATTCTCAAAGTGGTATTATGAAAGGTTTTCGTCCGGAATAGGAATGAAGCTAAGCTTAGATAGTGTAGGAAAACGATTTAACCAACAACTGGTTTTTAAAGGTTTGGATCATGAATTTAGCAGTGCTAGCAAAACGGCTATTTTAGGTTCCAATGGTAGTGGTAAATCTACCCTCATCAAAATTTTATCCCACTCTCTTAGTCCAACAGAAGGAAAAATCAAATATTTCAATTCTGACGGAAGTGAAATTCCAGCTACTCAAATTCCATTTCAAATAAGCTTAGCAGCTCCCTATTTAGAGCTTATAGAAGAGCTAAGTGCCTATGAATTTCTCAATTTTTACCAAAAATTCAAACCCCTAATAGAAGGTATTGACACCGCCAAATTTTTAGAGATCTGCTATTTAGAAAACTCGAAGAATAAGGAGATAAAAAAATTTAGCAGCGGGATGAAACAACGCTTTAGACTGGGTTTAGCCTTCCTCAGCGATGTATCTTTGATTTTGTTGGATGAACCTAGTTCCAATTTGGATGCCAAGGGAATGGCATGGTATAAAGAACTGATAACAAAATATCTGGCAAATAGAACATTAATTATTGGAAGTAATTATAGCGCGGATGAAATTGAAGTCTGTGACGAGAGGGTTGAGATTGAGAGGTATAGCTAGGGTTTTAGTTAGGATACAAAACTTGAATTTGCTTTGAAATCCTCAGGCAGTAAATCATTCAATTTTACAGCCGCTAGTAGGAGAATGAACACGCACAAATGTGCGCGCTAGAGGCTTGAGAGGTATAGCTAGGGTTTTAGTTAGGATACAAAACTTGAATCTGCTTTGAAACCTCAGGAAGTAAATCATTCAATTTTACAGCCGCTAGTAGGAGAATGAACACG
>TARA_R110002096_G_scaffold423452_1_pt1 | contig 63031 bp, 55 predicted proteins | sample TARA_R110002096 | Tara Oceans TARA_R110002096 (sample SAMEA4397295) | marine metagenome | biome: Polar Biome; feature: [DCM] deep chlorophyll maximum layer (ENVO:01000326); material: water (ENVO:00002006), including particulate matter (ENVO:01000060) such as... | depth 35 m
GATGTTCACGTGGGGCTTGTTGCGGTTGAATTTTTCTTTTGCCATTTTGGTTAAGGTCCTTTGGGCACTGCGTCCCGATTGAGTCTGCTGTCTTGATTACGGTAGGTGGTGTTTGGAGCCCACGGCCAGGATTGAACTGGCGACCCCATCCTTACCAAGGATGTGCTCTACCACTGAGCCACGTGGGCACTTAGTCTAGTTGTCGTTCGCCTAAGTAGTCTCTATTAATAAGTAGTCTCTTTACGATGCCTCGAGATGAGGACTTTTAAGGTCGGTCGTTATCTATGTCGAACAGTTCGCTTTCGTAAAAGCTCGGCTTCAAAAGCCGAGTAACGAATTCTCTAGTCTTGGCTCGGAGAGCCAAGCAAAGAACTAGAGCGGGAGACGAGACTCGAACTCGCGACATTCAGCTTGGAAGGCTGAAGCTCTACCAACTGAGCTACTCCCGCTTTGGTGGAGGGGGGGGGATTTGAACCTCCGTAGTCTAACGACGGCAGATTTACAGTCTGCTCCCTTTGGCCACTCGGGAACCCCTCCAAGAAATTGTTATTTGTTGGCTGACATAGATTGGAGCTGACGATGGGACTTGAACCCGCAACATCCTGATTACAAATCAGGTGCTCTACCAATTGAGCTACGCCAGCAAGATGTAAAAGAACGAGGTTGTTTCTATGTCTCGCTGCGGTACCTCGCAGTGATGGGTCGAAACACGAACGCTCGGAGCAGACCCCCGAGTGAACGCGCGTTGTATACGACCACCCTCAAAGCGAGTCAACCCTTCTCAGGCGCTACGATGGCAAAAATACACGTCGATGCGTTTTGCGCGATCCTCTACGTTGCAGATCCGGGGTTCACTGCGCCCTGCCCCACGATGTCATCGTAGCCACGCGGCATGCTGATGCCATCACGAGCCACTGGGTACGCCTCCATTCCCATCTCGCTGATGTCCAGCCCGATCATCTCTTCTTCTTCGCTCACGCGTAAGCCGAGCGTCTTATCAATCGCTATCCACACAGCGAACGATGCGCCTGCGACAAAGAGCGCGATCGCGCCAACGCCTTGCAGCTGAACCAAGAGTTGGTCTCCGCCACCGCCGTAGAACAGTCCATCGCGCGCCATTCCAAGCGACTTCTTGCCTACGAGGCCTGTCGCTAGCGTGCCTGTGATGCCACAGACAAGGTGCACCGATATCGCGCCCACAGGATCATCAATTTGTCGGCGGTCAAAGAACTGCACAGCCTCGATAACAAGGATGCCGCAAACGACGCCAATGGCAGCGGCCGCAGGCAAGTCGATAAAGCGACAGCTTGCAGTCACACCGACAAGGCCGCCAAGCATTCCATTGATGATGAGACTTAGGTCTGGAGTGCCGCAGCGCTTCCACGCCCAAGCCGTTGCCGCGACGGTCCCAAAGGCCGCAGAGATGGCGGTTGCTGTGGCAATTCGAGCGATGGCCTCAGGGTCGGCAGCAAGCTCAGAGCCGGCGTTAAAGCCAAACCAACCGAGCCACAGAATGAGACCGCCAAGGGTCACCAAGCTCATGTTGTGTCCGGGAATCGGACGCACCCTGCCCGACTTGCCAAACTTGCCCAACCTTGGGCCGAGCAGCATGGCACCGACGAGGGCCGCCCAGCCACCAACCGAGTGCACCACCGTCGAGCCGGCGAAGTCGGCAAAGCCCTTTTCACCTAGCCAGCCACCGCCCCACACCCAGTGACCGACGATGGGGTAAATCACCGCAGTGAGAACAACGGCAAAGAGCATGAAAGACTGCAGCTTGATGCGTTCGGCAACAGCACCCGAAACAATGGTTGCTGCGGTCACAGCGAAGCAGAGCTGAAAAAAGAAGAAGGCGTAGAGCGGCAAACCAAAGGCGCGTTTATCCAAGCCGCCCAGCAAGAAGCCCTCGGTTCCCATCCAGGCGGTGCCCTCGCCAAACATGAGTGCATAGCCAAGGGTCCAAAAGCCGATGACCGTGAGACCAAAGACAATGAAGTTTTTGGCGAGGATGTTGACGGTGTTCTTAGCCCGGCAGAGCCCGCTCTCAACAAGCGCAAAGCCAGCGTTCATAAAGAAGACTAGGAATGCGGCTAGCAGTACCCAGATGGTATCGACGATGTACTTGGTCTCGGGATCCACCTCTCACAAGTACCAAGCGGATGTTTCTAGGGCGTTAACGCGAGGTAAAGCGCACGCAACTTCGGCGGCTCAGCATGCCTAGAGTTCGATTCGGCCGGGAATGTACGACTCGGAGTCGGCGTGCACAGCGTTTGTCGGCCCGGTGAGTTCGTCGGCGCTCACCAGTTCGCCAGCTTTCTCTCGCCCGACAAGCTCGGTGAGCCTCACGACCTCGTTTGCCGATGCAGCGCTCCACTGGGTTGGCACATTATATAGAGACGAGAGTTTCACGTTCTTGCCGTGAATGCTGAGCGCCTTTTCCAACAGGCTTCGCGACTGGGCGTGCACTTCTTTTACATAGAGTTTGGCCGCGACTTCGCCAAGGTGTGGCGGCACCGGAGCGCGCATCAGCGAAACCCAAAACTCGCGTTGCATATCGGCTTTTCGAAAGCCGGCGGCGCTTGACCAGTATGGGTGGCCAAGGCGAACAACTTCGTCAAAGCGCTCGTCGGCGAGAATGAGCAGCGTCGCCTTCGCTTCAATGTCGCGCCCCATCTGGCTCTCGGGCAAGCGAATGCTGATCGCATCAAACTGGCGCCTGGGAATGTCGCCCAAGTAGAAGTGCGCCATCGTTCCAAAGTAGTTGTCGTCGTCAAAGAGCCTGCGACCGCGCTCCTTGCTTGTGAAGTAGAGGATCGTCTCATCGAGTTGTTTCTCGGCCGCTGCATAGTCTTTGGCTTCGACCAAGACGTAGCCGCGACGCGCCATGGCTTCGAGACGATTGGTTGCGGAGAGCGTTGGCACCGCGAGCATTGCATCAAGTGCCTTGAGTGCATCGCCCCAACGCTCGTACTCGGCAAGTAGTGCAGCTGCGCGAATGCGTCCATCGATGCCCTCTTCGCCGCTGGCTTCGCGATTCGCCAATGCTTGGTAGCGCGCGACAGCTTCGTCGACGCGTCCAAGCGCCTCGAGTGCAAGCCCCGCGTTGTAAATTGATGGCGGCGCAAGTGCCGACTCGGCAAAGTCGGCGAGTACTTCATCGTAGAGCGCGATGGCCTCTTCGTAGTTACCAAGAGCAAGGGCATCGTTTGCTTCATCAAAGAGCCCTCGCGCATCGCGTGCAATCACTTGCTCGTTGCCTTGTTCATCGCGAATCACTTCGATGCGCATCGGCTCGACAACAATGACTTCGCGCGTATCTTTCGTTTCTTCTTCGGGACTTGGAGCAGGAATGGCAATCGTCTCGCTAGGTTCTGACTCTGCAAGAGTGCTTGCTGTTGGTGTTGTTGCGCCCTTTGATGTGGGACCACAGGCCGCACCAAGTAGGAGTGCAAACGAGAGAACGATGAGTCGAGGCCTTGTCGTCACGTTGTAAAGTGTAGCCGAAAGAGGGATCACTTTTGTTGTTCACGCGACGACTACATGAAACGCATGTTTGCCCCGATACAAGTTTGTGGTGGTCACATGTCATACGGATTTGGTATCCCCGCACGTGAGTCTATGAAGGTCGCGTTTACTTACAATCTCCGTCGAACGGATTCTGAAGAAGAAGCCGAATTCGATACCGCCGAAACCGTCGATGCAATTGCAAGTGCAATCGAAAACGCTGGGCACGAGGTTGAGAAGTTAGAAGTCTCGGGTGCCGCTTCCAGTTTGATGGAACGGCTCGAGAGCGCGGACCCAGACATTGTCTTTAACCTTGCTGAGGGTAGCGGCGGTCGCATGCGCGAAGCCTTTTACCCTGCTCTCTTTGAAGAAATGGGAATGGTCTATACAGGGTCCGACGCCTACACAATGGCACTGACCTTAGACAAATTCTTAACCAAGCTTGTTCTTGAGCGACACGGCATCGACACCCCGCGTGCGGAGCTTGTTACCAAGTCAAACCTCGATCGCATGTGCGAAGGTGGCGCGCGCCTTGCGTTCCCAATCATCATCAAGCCCAACTACGAAGGCTCGTCGAAAGGCATTAGCGAGAATTCGGTAGTGCGCGGTCTTGGCGAGCTTGAGCCTGCACTTAAGCTCGCAATCAAAGCCTTCCCCGAAGGCATCCTCATCGAGGAGTACATCGAGGGAACCGATGTCGCCGTTGGCTTTATTAATGGCGTCGGTCACGACAGCGGCCTTCTTCAGCCCGTCGAAACTCTCTACGACCTCAGCGCATCCGACACCTTCAACATTTACGACTTTCGCCGCAAGAATCTCGAGCCTGGCTCGGTTCACCTGCGCTGCCCGGCAGAAATCCCTCGCGATGTAGCGGCTCGGCTTCGCGCCATCTCACACAAGGCCATCGACGCACTCGGGCTCAAAGATGTTGCGCGCCTTGATTTCCGCATCAGCGAAGACGGTCGCATCCACCTTCTCGAAGCAAATGCCCTGCCCTCGATGGCCAGCGACTCATCACTCTTTGCCGCAACCTCACAGCTCGGCCTTAGTTACGAAGCCACTGTGGCAAGCGTTCTAAACTCGGCGGCTCTGCGCGGCAATGTCGCCACAGCCAACGAGCTTGGCATGCGACGCAAAAGCCGCGGCCGTCACAGGCCAATCCGCGTTGGCTTTACCTACAACGTCAAACGCGAGAACGACGGCGACGAGCAGGCAGAATGGGATCCACCCGAGACCATCATCGCCATCTCGAATGCCCTGGCACGACAGGGACACATCGTTGTGCACCTCGAGGCTACGCAAGATTTGCCTCGCGTTTTGGCCGAAGCCGATGTCGACCTTATCTTCAACATCGCCGAAGGCGTTGCTGGGCGAAACCGCGAAGCGCAGGTTCCCGCTCTTTGCGAGCTTCTGGGTATTCCGTACACCGGCTCCGACTCCGCAACGCTTGCCATCGCACTCGACAAAGCACTGTGCAAGAAGGTGCTTAGCCAGCACGACATTCTCACTCCCGGTGGAATGCTTATGGAGACAGGCCGAGAGCGTCTCGACCCCGAGCTTCGCTTCCCGCTTATCGTCAAGCCCAATGCTGAAGGGTCATCCAAAGGCATCGGCACCGCATGCGTGGTCGACAACGAAGAAGAGCTTCGAAAGATCGTCGCCGATACCATCGAGCGCTACCACCAGCCGGCACTTGTCGAGGAATACATTACCGGCCGCGAGTTTACGGTAGGCCTTCTTGGCGGCAAGCGCCCACGAGTCTTGCCGCCCATGGAGATTCGCTTCCTCGACAGCAAGAACGAGCGCCCAGTTTACGACTATGTCGTGAAGCAAGAATGGCGCAAGCATGTCGAGTATCAGTGCCCTGCCAAGGTCACCGATGCCGAGCTTAAAGCCATCGAGAAGATTGGCCGAGCAACCTTTGCTGCGCTCGACTGCCGCGACTTTGCCCGCGTCGACATCAAGATGACCGACGATGGCCGCATCTACGTCTTCGAGGTTAATCCGCTTCCAGGAATGACTCCGGGCTACTCGGACCTCGTCCTTATCTCGGCTGCCTGTGGAATGGACTACGACCAGCTCATGGCAGAAATCACCGTTGGTGGCTTTCGCCGGCTGCGCGAGAAAGAGCGCCGCGAGCGCCAGAACGATACCGCCGAGCTTGAGCTCGAGTCTCAGAAGGCCGAACAAAAGACCGCCGAGCAAAAGGCCGCCAAGGCCCAAGTCGCTCGCAAGCGGCGGGCAAAGCGCCAGCGCCAAGCGGCCAAGTCCGAAGTCGTGCGCAAAGCGGCTGCGGTCTCAACGACGACCCACTAGCGGGGCCAGCGAAGACTCAGCACCCGAGGGCGAAGCCGATAAAATCGATCGGCTGCTGTCTTTGCTTTGGCACTCGTTGAAGGCGCCCCTGCCCACACCACCTGACCAAGTGCGCCCCGGACTCCGCCAGGCAAACACTGCGGCGCAGCAGGTAGCGACTTTAGGACGGCGCTGTTGAATGCAGCAACCAGTCGATCGCCAACTTGAACGCGGGGCCCCGAACCTACACCTGAATACCGTAGGCGGTGGGGTGCAGTGCGGGGGCCAGAAACGTGCTCGACCTGTACATCAATGTAAAACCGCCCAGCTCCAGAGCACAGCTCGTAGACGACTCGATCCACGACGACCAGGCCAAAAAACTCTGCAGAAAACACTGCCGGGGCCCATGAGTTAGACTCCAAGAGCAAATCCGCATCGGACTCTGAGGTGGGCTGGGCAGCGACGGGTGGGGGGGGCTTCGACATCAGCTCAGTTGGCCCAGAGACTTGCGGCTGTGCACAGGCCGACGCCACTGCGACGAGACAACACGATAAAGACAAGAAAGACACGGCTCGTACGACGCTCCGTGGCTCCCAGGATTCAATGCGGTGCTCAAAACGCTGGGCGAGCAGGCCGCTGAGAGTGTGATGAGCAGCAATTCGCCGCAAGCTCTCGTGCTAGTTTGAGGCCGTGAAAGTCGGAACCCGCATGACCATTGCGACCTCAGTGGTCGTGGCGCTCACGTTGGCAATCTACGCCGCCATCGACCTTCGCGCATCCCGAGCCGAGCGAGCGAGTGCGCTGCGTCGAAGCATCGAGGATGTTGCTGTCGCTTTGCGCTACCAAGTTGAATCGGCTGGCACAAAGGCTGTGCTCAGCAAAGCCGACCGGCGCGCCGAGGCGATGTCGGCTGTGGTCGCTCCTCTCTCGGTCTCGCTCTTATCTGCGGAGCTCGGCGCCCAAGCCACCTTGCAAGGCCAGCGGGTCAAAGCGTTTACCGAGGGGCGAAGCAACTACCTTTTTGCGACCAAAGACAATCAGGTGACCTACTCGCTGCCCCTGCGAGCAACATCGGCGACAGAGATGGAGGGCTTCGAGATTCTCGGTGCCATCGAAGTCACGAGTGATGCGAGCTTTCTCGATGAAGCATTTGCAGCCGACGTGCGCAGAACGATTTCGGTGCTCATCGGAATTGTTCTTACCGTCTATCTCGCGGTCTTCTTTTTGATTCGCTCGCTGGTTAGTGACCCCATTGCCAAGCTTCTTACCGGCGTTGATGATGTAGCCCACGGCGACCTTAGCCGCGTACTCTTGGCCGAGCGCGAGGATGAGATTGGCGACCTTGCCGCCCGGTTTAACGAGATGACCTTCTCGCTGCGAGAGTCGCGCAACGAGACCAAGCGTCACACCGAGACGCGCACCGCCCTTGAGCAGCGGCTTTTTCAAACCGAGAAGCTGGCGACCATTGGCCAAATCGCGGCAGAGATTGCCCACGAGGTTGGTACGCCACTCAACGTCATTTCGGGGCGCGCCAAGGGCATTACCAAGAAGGCCTCAAACATTGAAGCCGTTAAGAAGAATGCCAAGATCATCGCCGAGCAAGCGGCTCGCATCACACGAATTATTCAGCGACTCCTCGACTTCTCGCGAAGGAAGGTGGGCGCCGAGGAAAGTGAACTTGTAAACGTCAACCAGCTTGCGCTAAGCACGATGGAGTTTTTGGAGAGCAAGCTCAGTGCCGCTCACGTGAAACACACGTTGAGCCGAGAAGAAGCCCTGCCGCCGATTAAGGCCAATCCCGATCACATCTTGCAGGTGCTTACAAACCTCGTACTAAACGCCACCGAAGCCATGAGCAAAGATGGCGGAACTCTGGATGTGGAAACGGCGATTGTCACGCGGCGCCGCCCAGGACTTGAAGTTGCGCCGGAGATGCCGACCGTCGTTGTGAGTGTGAGCGACACGGGCCCAGGAATTCCCGAAGCCGACCGGGACAAGATCTTCGAGCCTTTCTACAGCTCTAAAACACGAGAAGGCGGCACCGGATTGGGGCTTGCTGTGGTGCACGGCATCGTTAAATCCCACGATGGTTGGGTTGAGATCACCGATGCTCCGGGCGGCGGCACCTGCTTCTCCGTATACTTCCCTGCAGTGGACGCGAGTAGCGAGCCGCCCACTTCGTAAACCGCTTCATAGACCGCTTCGTCCCCTCCACTCACATGACCTCCGCAGCAACACTCTCCCTCCGTCGAAGCGCCAAGATTTTGGTCGTTGAGGACGACGATGCGATGCGCGACCTCTTGGTTGAAGAACTTAGCGACGAGGGCTTTGACGTGCTCGCTGCCGGCGATGGACGAGCCGGTGTGGACCTTGTGCTCACCCATCCCGTCGACCTTGTCATCACCGACCTGCGCATGCCCGATGTTGACGGCTTTGATCTCATTCGCGATGTGAAGGCAACCAGGCAGGCGCCGCACATCGTAATGATCACCGCCTTTGGTTCGATCGAAACTGCCATCAAGGCGGTCAAGCTCGGCGCCTTTGACTACATCACCAAGCCCTTCGAGTTTGAAGAACTCATCATCGTTGCCGACAAAGCGCTAAACGATCGCAAGCTGCATCGCCATATCGAACACCTTCAGCGCGAGGTCGAGGGCAAGTACCGCTTTGGCAATATCATCGGCGAGAGCGAGGCGATGCAAGAGGTCTTGGGCCTTGTAACGCGCATCTCCACCTCGGATGCCTTTGTGCTCATCACCGGCGAGAGCGGCACCGGCAAAGAACTTATCTCAAGGGCAATTCACTACAACTCGGCGCGAGCAAGCCAGCCCTTTGTGGCCGTAAACCTCGCAGCGGTGCCAAGCCAGCTCATTGAGAGCGAACTCTTTGGCCACAAAAAAGGCGCCTTTACCGACGCGCACTCGGACCGAGATGGCCTGTTTCGCCAGGCAAACGGCGGCACGCTCTTCTTGGATGAAATTGGCGAGCTCGCCCTAGAGCTGCAAGCAAAACTCTTACGCGTCTTGCAGGAGCAAGAAATTCGCCCAGTCGGGTCCACCAAGGTCGAGCGTGTCGATGTTCGCGTGGTTGCCGCCACCAACAAAGACCTTGAAGAGATGATGAGCCAAGGGATTTTCCGCGAAGACCTTTACTACCGGCTTAACGTTATTGATGTGCGCTTGCCTCCGCTTCGCAATCGCGTCGACGATATTCTTCCCATTGCCGAGCACTTGCTGCTGCAACACGCAGGCAAAACCGGAGCGAAAGAGCCGATTGCGCTTAGCCCCGAGACCCAGCGCGTCCTTCTTAGCTACCGTTGGCCCGGCAATGTGCGCGAGCTTCAAAACACGGTCGAGCGCGGCATTGCTCTCTGCGCAGGAGGCGTTATCGAGCCTTCCGACCTGCCCCAATCAGTGCACCACAAGCGGGACATCGACTACCTTGCGCCGGCGGTCTCTCGCTATCTCTCAATCGCCGAGCTCGAGCGCGACTTCATCTTGCTTGTGCTCGATGACGAAAGCGGGAACAAGACTCGGACCGCGCAAAGGCTTGGCCTGGATCGCAAAACCCTCTACCGCAAGCTCGAAGAGTTTGCCAAAGACGACAAAAGCTAGCAATTCGCGCCATTTAGGTATTGCCGCGGGCTAGCATCACACTTGCTGGAGGGATACGATGCCGGCCTGTGAGTACCCAGGACGCTCTCATTCGCACTCCGCTATTTGCCGCCCACCAGGCTGCCGGCGCTCGCCTCATCGACTTTGGAGGTTGGGAGATGCCCGTGCAGTACAAGCTCGGCATTCTAAAAGAGCATCGCAGCGTGCGCGAGCATGTCGGCCTCTTCGATGTCTGTCACATGGGCGAAGTCTCGCTGCGCGGACCGAAGGCTGGAGCTGCTGTGCAAGCGCTTGTCACTGGCGATTGCAGCAAACTTGATGATGGCGCCGCGCTGTACACGCTTATGTGCCTTCCGCATGGCGGCATTGTCGACGATTGCATCGTGTACCGACGCAGCGAGAGCGACTTCCTAATTATTCTGAACGCCGCAAATCGCGCAAAAGACCTAGCGTGGATTCGCGAGAACGCGGGCGGCGCCGAGATTGTTGACGAGAGCGATGCAACAGGGCTGATTGCTGTGCAAGGGCCAAACGCTGTGGAGCTTGTAAATAGCCTCTCGCAGGCAGACCTTGCCGGCGTTGAGCGCTTTCGCTTTGCCTCAGAAGAAATCGCAGGTGTGACGTGTATGGCGGCTCGTACGGGCTATACCGGCGAAGACGGGTTTGAGATTGCCTGTCCCGCCGACGAAACCGAGAGCATTTGGAATGCGCTTCTCGCCGCCGGCGAATCACTTGGCGTCCAGCCGATTGGCCTTGGTGCTCGCGACACACTTCGCCTCGAGGCCAAGCTAAGCCTCTACGGCAACGACATCGACGAGACCACAACGCCCTACGAAGCGTGTTTGGGCTGGGCGGTAAAACTCGACTCAGGCCCGTTTATTGGCAGCGAGGCACTCGCCAAGCAAAAAGCCGAGGGCGTCACTCGCAAGCTTGTGGGCTTTACCCTCGAAGGCCGAGGCATCGCTCGCCACGGCTACAGCATTGTCGATCGCTCACTCGCCGAAGGCTCGCAAGAGCTAGGTAAAGTTACTAGCGGTACAAAAGGGCCAACCGTCGATGTGGCGATTGGGCTCGGCTACGTACCAACCGACTACGCAAAAGCCGGTTCTACCTTCACCGTCGATTGCCGAGGCAAAGACATTCCCGCTACGGTCCACAAGGGCCCTTTCTACAAACGGAGCTAATTCAATGGCCGAAATTCCTACAGATCTTCACTACACTAAAGAACACGAGTGGCTTCGCGCCAAAGACGGCGCCTTCCAAGTTGGCATCACAGCCTTTGCCGTCGAGCAACTTGGTGATGTCACCATGGTTGAACTTCCCGAGGTTGGCGACGAGATCGAGAAGGAGCAAGTCTTTGGAACGGTTGAAAGCGTTAAGGCCGTATCCGACTTGTACGCCCCACTTAGCGGCAAAGTCTCGCGCATCAATGACTCGCTCGAAGACACCCCAGAGGCTGTCAACGAGGCACCATATACTGATGGTTGGCTCGTTGAGGTTGAGGCGAGCGAAGCAAATGCGCTCGACGGCCTGATGGACGCTGCTGCCTACGCCGCCTTCTGCGCCGAAGACTAGTTCTTTGGGCGTGTCTTGGCACGCTCGCTAAATCTACATGTAGGTGCAGTAACATGCCACCTACTGTGAGATGACGCACTTGGGATGAATTCTTAGAAAAATCTAAGAACTCCCCCTAGAAACTCTTGCATTCACGAGGGGTAATCTCGTTGACGCGCTCTGTGGTTGTCGACTACACAGGGGTATGAAGCGCGCTCTCCTATTTCTCGCCCCGATTGCACTCGCTGCGATTTCCACCAATGCCTATGCGCAACCTGGTTCGCCAGCGCCGGCATCGGAAGCTGTGCCGCCAATGCCGACGGCGGCCCCTGCCCCGACGGCAGCTCCAGCAGCTCCGCCAGCAGCTCCGGGGGCCTACGGTGGAGCCTGCTACGGCAACCAAACTTGCAACCAGGGTCTCACCTGCCAGCCTGCGACCAACCAGTGCACGCAACCGCCAGCCCCGGCCGTTCCGCCGCCGCCAGTATACCCTCCGCAAGGCGGCCAGCCCGCACCAGCTCCCTACGGCGGCTACGCTGCACCAGCACCCGCAGCAGCTCCTGCGCCCTTGCCACCACCGCCACTACAGCCGTCGGTGGAAGCCGGTTACGAGCACAACCAAGGTGTGATGGTCGGCTTTGGCTTGGGGCTCTCGAGCTTTAGCTGCGAAGGCTGCGACGATTCGGAAGGCGGGCTTGGGCTCGACTTTAACCTAGGTGGTTTTATCAATCCTCGCCTCGCAATCATGTACGACGTGAGTGGTTGGTACGACTCTGAAAACAGCGTATCGCTTAGCATCATGCTTCATGCCGCCGCCGTGCAGTACTGGGTGACGCCCAAGTTTTGGATCAAGGGCGGAGCCGGCATTGCCAGCGCCCGTGTAAGCTTTGACGGCAGCGATAGTGATTCGGAATCGGGTAGCGGGCTCGGCGGCGGTGGCGGCTTTGAGATTGTTCAAAGCGGCAACCTTGCCATTGATATCTCTGCACGCTTTAACCGCGTGAGCATCAACGACAATTCGGCAACAACACTAAATGCCGTCGTCGGCGTGCGCTGGAAGTAGACAACCTCGACGCGCTGTTTCAATGGAGGCGCGCTATTGCTGTCGGAAGACTTTCCATCCGCTGCGCGGCGCGCCCACCTGAAAGTGAAACCCAAAGCTAAAGGTGATGAGCCCCGAGCTTGAGGCGATCAGTCCGCTTGGGGGATTTGGAAATGGCTGGGCCCGCCGAAATGCTGCGACCGCCTCGGTGTCTAGAAAGTCGACCCCCGACTCTTCGAGCACCACCACCTTGGACAATTTGCCACCGGGCTGCAGTGTGACTTCAAGAACCGTTACGCGGTCCTTGGTGCCATACACCTTGCCAAGCGGATCGCGTCGCGCATAGACCTCGCCAGGATGCCAATTTTGGGCTACCTGGCGCTTCATCCGGTTAAAGAAGCTCGCGAACTTCCACTTCTTTGTATTGAGCGATGTGAAATCGCCAGACTCCACGCCGTCGAGTTTGTCTACGGAGCCGCCGCCTACGACCCGTGTGAGCAACTCTTGGCTGGGGCGCAGGTTGGGAACTCCGCTCGGTCCGGCCACCCCACCTTCGGCAGCCTCCTGAGCCTCTTGCGCTTGCTGCCCCGCAAGAGTGCGCGCGCCATCGCCCTTCTTTGCGGCGAGCCCATTGGCCTCAAGAGCATCGACACCGCTTAGGTCACCGGCCGTTGTTCGCGATTGAAACTGCAGTTCACGCATCGCAAGTAGCGCAGACTCGGCCTGCGATTTGCCACTGCCTTCACTCTCGCGCGCCTTAGACTCCTGCGTTTCTAAGAGTTTCTCCAAAGCCTTTTCACCAGGAGGCTCGACGTTTTCGAGAAGCTCTTTGGCCTTGTCGGCCACGGCAAGCTCCTTTGGCGAAGGCTTTGCCACCATCTTCTCCGTACTCCCCCGCGCAACGGTTTCTTTCTCGGTATGAGAATCGAACTCGGAAAGAAAACGTGCTTTGTCGGGCACAGCTTCTACCGGCGGCGCCGTTATCTCGATCACCTGGCCACTCTCAAGCGGATTGCTTATGGCTGCCAGCGCCTCTTCTGCCTTTTCCTGCGTCTCTTCTTCAAGCAGTTTAGCAAGTTCGAGTTCGTCCACCTCGGGCACATCTAAGATGGGCATTGGCTCAAGATTCGCGATGTCCTCGGGTGAGAGAAATGCCAAGGCGTCTGTCGAACTTGGAGCCTCTTGGAGACCATCGCAAAGCAGCCAATCAAATTGAAAATTGCGAAGGGCATCGGCTGTGCAAGCTTCGCTTTGCTGACCGGGAAGACCGCAGCGAAGCTCGCTTGCCGCCAGTGCCAGCGACGCATCGGCCCAACAGCTAAACTCGGTATCGCCGATGGCAATCGCATCGGCAAGGTCGGCTGGGGGTCGCGCTTTGGACGCATCGAAACCAACGCTTGCGGTCGCAAAAATGGTGGCGTGAATTGCCAGTGACGCCAGCGCGACCACCACGATGGCGTTGCTCTTGGAAGAGTGTCGACGGTCTTTGCGTGAGGCGGTCACAGGCGTGATTTACGAAGGAGAGAGTCCGCATTTTAGCAGCCCTTGGCTGCCAGAGCAGAGCCTTCTTTGCTGTCCGCTCATTGCGGCACCTATCGAATCAATGGGTTGCGAAAGTAGTACGGGGCAATCACGCTCACCCGATCGCGCCCAGCAAGCAGAGCCTTAGGAACCGCGCCAAAGGGGCCAGCCGCCTTAAACGCCCGCAGTGCCTCTTTATCAAACTCACTAAAGTCACTTCCCTTGTCGACTACAAGGCCGTGTACCTTGCCCGAGGCATCGAGGCGAAAGCGCAGCACGACTTCGCCTTGCTCGAGAGCCAGCGCAAGCTTGTGAGGAAATTTGAGCTGCTTGTCGATGCGGCGATACATCGCGTAGAAATACGGATTGCCGCGAGTTGCTCGCGTCGGTGCGTCGCCGTCATTAACGCTAGCGCCATTTGTCGCGGCATGCCCTTTACCACCTTGCGAAGCGACGCTCTTGCCAGCAACGCCGCCGGCTCCGACGCCCGTTTCACCACCGGCGGATGCTGCACCAAGATCAAATGGGCTACTTCGCGTGCGAGACGAGAGTTCGGCTGCGCTTGCCCATTGCGTCGCCTTGCCCGTCTCAGAGTTTTCCGTAGCGGTGGCGCCTAGTTCGCGACGCGGTGCCTCGAGATTTGGATCGAGCGCAGCAACTTGCCGTGCACGTCTTGCCTGTGGTGCGGTATCAAACAATGGATCGGCGGCAAGCCATTCGCGCCCATCGCTACCGCTTGTTCCACCTTGACCGGTGCCCGCTTGCAAACCAGCTTGGTCCACATCTTCGCCGGGCCTTGCCACACGCCGCGCAATTTGACGATTGGCAGCCGCCGCCGAGTCTGCTCGCTCAAGCTTCTCGGGGGTGGTCGTGCCTCGCGGTGCCTCGCTCGCGTGCAGCGCTTGCACTTGCTTGCGTTGGTTCCAAAGCCCGGTGCTTCGCGATGAATCATCACGCCGAGGCGTTGCGGTTGCCTCACCTGCTGTGCCTGGAGCGCGTCGCCCCTGCTCTTGTCCTGGCGCCACCACGCGGGTTGGGCTAGCTGTGCCATGCTCGTTTGGCAGCGCATCTCCCGCACCAAGCACCGACGTTTGCTCCGACATTGGAGGAAGGCTCACAAGGCTTACCGTCGAGAGAACAGCTGTGCCCGCAACCGGCGCCCGTGCACCTGGCTGGGAGGCGCGCGGCGACTCAGATAACGTTTGCTGAGTTGTTGTGCCCTGCCACGCAAGAAAGAGCGCACCGTGCGCCAAGGCCGCAATGCCTAGCGCTCGTCCCGCCCAACGGTGTTTCTCACGCGCCACGGTCTAAGTATGAACCGTCATAGGGCTGGGCACCACACCTTCTCGTCCATGGCTAAATCGCACACACAGAGAGCACGCCGCCGCCTTCAACATCCAGGTCGATGCGGCGCTTTGTGTTCTTAACCCACTCAAACTCTTGCGGGTCGAGCAGTGCAAGCGGCGTTGTGCGCACATGCGGATTTGACTTGATGTTGTTAATCGTCGTCGACATGGTGTTGAAGATTTCGCTCATTGTCTCGACCGAGTCCTCACTGGCTTCGGAAGCATCAAGTTGCTCGCTCACTTCGCCCTCGGGAAGCATCAGCAACTTGCAAGCGAGCCTCACGGTGGCCTCAAGGTCAGCGATCATTGTGCCAACCAGCAAATCGCTATTGTCGAGAATCTCGACTCGGAAGAACGTGCCGTCTTCAAAGTCGCATGGCGTCGAGCGCTCGGTGAGGGCAATCTCCTCGCCAACTAACATCTGCAGCGACTGTCGAATTGCAACTTGCGATGGCGGGCGCATGCGCTTCTCTGGACGCTTTGGCGCGTCCGCTGCTTCGGGGGAGGCATCGACATCCTCGGCGGCGTCGTCGGAAGCATCGGCCTCGCTTGTGCTCGAAGCATCGGCGGCATCGCCGGCATCGGCGGAAGCGGCGGAAGCATCGACGTCGCTTGTGGCCGAATCGGTGTCATCGCCTGAAGCGGGCTTGGCCGCTGCGTCAGGCTTGGCCGCTGCGTCAGGCTTGGCCGCTGCGTCATCCAGCTTGGCCGCATCTGCCTTGGACTCAGAAGAACTCTCACTCGATCCCGCGGCTCGCTCTTCTGCAACCTTGGCAGCAAACGCCGCCGACTCCTCTGGGTCCATGCCGAGCTTCGCCTCCAGAGCACTCACCTTGGCGGTAAGCGTCTCGATAAGCGCCGTCATCTTCTCGAGCTGCCCGCCGCCTTCCAATCGGTCCAAGCGCTCTTGCAGCGACGATTGTGACCGCTCGAGTTTGGCAACCGCCTTTCGCGAAGCGCCGCCCTGGCCCGCTTCCCCAGTTCGCATCGCCTCGGGCGATTGCGGATTTTGAAGAGTGAGAACCCGAACCATCTCCACGTCGAGCCACTTGCCCTTCCAAATCTCATACGCCTCGGCCGGATCTTCCTCACCCATCACAAGCTCGGTTACATCGGCCATCTCGGCAAGCTCTGGCACCGCTCGCAAGTGACGACCAATCAAACTCGCCCCCTCGATCTTCTGCTGCACCGGCTGATGCAAGTGGCGCCCAAAAGGCATCAAGCGCTCAACCTCCAGGACCCACTCGCCCTCATTCTGGCTCAACCGCTTTAAGCTCGTTCCTAGTCCAGTTTCGATCATATGCCACCCGTTACAGAAGGTTCCAACACCCGGTTCGGCCGTCCCCACATCTTCTGAAGGGGCGCCCACACACTTGCGATCTCAGCCCCACAGCGGCACACTCCCCCGCGGAAGTGCTTCCTGGACTGGTGCTGGGCTTGGTCTTCAAAACCAATGGTGCGTCGCGTGAGCGTCCGTACGGGGGGTTCGATTCCCCTGCATTTCCGTTTTATATCAAATACTTACGCTATTTTCAGTGTCTGTCGGTAACATGTCGGTAATGGGATTTACCTGCTCTAGTAGTTCGATCGCTTGTTCCTTCGCTCCGGTCGCCAGATGCATGTACTTCAGAGTGGTCGTGAGATCACTATGCCCAGCGAGTTCCTGAATCACCTTCGCAGGTGCCCCACGCATCGCTAGGTGGCTACAAAACGTATGCCGCAAGGGATGCCAGGAACAATGATCGATCCCGGCTACAGCACACAACCGTGGGATTACGGCCCGCATCTGAGTGACCTTCTTTGGGCTCCCATCGGCATTGCAGATAACGAACTTTCCCCGAAGGTGCCGACACTCTGTGAACGCCTCAGCCAATTGGGTAGTCATGGGAACGGTTCGAATGTTCCAACCTTTCGTAGAACCCAATTTGCTCTTGTACATGGATTTGTGAACGGTCAATTGCTTGTTCGTTCGGTCCTTCCATTGAAGCGCTCGTATTTCACCCAACCTTAGCCCAGCGCTACCGGCAAGCAATATTGCAAGTCGCCATTCCGGCTCCGCTTCCGCAGCCTTTAGAAGCGCCTCGTACTCTTCATAGTCCAGAAAACGAAACTTCGGAGGTTCGACTTTGAGCAGGTGCATGGATGCGGCTTGCTCAATAATTTCGATCTCTTCTGCATAGGCTAAGAGTTTTCCTATTACAGTGAGTACGTTGTTAATGCGTTTCCGTCCAAGGCCTTTTCTACGTAGCGTTGCCTTGAACGCTTCTACATTCCGTCGCCCAAAGTCATTCAATCGAGTTTTTGAAAACTCAGGTTCGATATGCACCCGATAGATAATCTCTTTTGTATCGGCTTCGGATTGCTTGTTGTTATTGGCCACGTAGGTATCCATAAATTCGGGCCAAAACTTCCCTAACGTTGGAACCTCCTTTCTCGTAACGATCTTAGGCTTTACCTGCCCAGTGAGAGCGCGGGCTATATGCGCTCGCTCTGCAGCCTCGGCTGCTTTCTTCGTGTTGATGGCTGGAGTTCCGTTGATACGTTTCCGGTGCCCATTGGGCAGCGTTAGCATCTTTGAATATCTCCACTTGCCATCCCGCTTGTCTTTCTTTACTGGCATCTCATTCGCTTTCTGGCGTTTGAGAGGCTTTGCAACCCAGCCACTGTAGCAGTGCGATCCGATGGAACAACCATCTTCTGCCAACGCGGGCCGCTGGAATCTGATCGTTCGCTGCACCTTCGTATACTTGGTTGATGCCCATTCCTAAGAATTCGGCCACTTCCTTCGCTGTCATGAGATCTTTGTTGGTCGTCATTGTCGGATTCCCCGAGGCGCAACTCTCCTGATCTACGCTCTGATCGCCCGTGCGTAGGGAGGTGAACCAAGCCGGGGAATCACTCCGCGTCGACTTGTTTAGATTTTTTTTGTGAGTGTCTAGGAAATCACTTCCTAGACGCGAGGTTGGTGGTTATTGGGCTTCAGCGGCAAAGCGCTTTCGCTGGTTTAGTGCAGCGTTGATAAGTGAACCGGCTGTTTGGTAGTTATTCACGAAAGCGCTGTTTGCGTTTTCAATTGCTGCTACGGCTTCAGCGATGTCTAGTGCCGCATCCCTATCGTTTTTAAACTGGACACCGATAACGGCAGTCGCAAGATCATTAGGATCGAATGGCTTCTTTAGGTGAGGTGGCCCCTCGTCGGGTAGCATGCCCAATGCGGTTACGATAGCGCCAGCCTTAGCCCAATCTTGAGTTCCTACCGAACGTTGCGCGGCAGATTTTAGCGCTTGTGGTGTGGCGTGTTTAAGATCTGCCAGGTGATCAGAATATTTCTTACGAAGATCGGGTTGCTCACAAAGGTAAGCGAGCTGATCCGCCTCGTTGGCAATCAGAAAGTTTACCCAGTATTGAGATTGTTTGTGGATGGCTGCCACTTGCGCTACCAGCGCTTCGCGCTCATCTCGCGTATCGCGAACAAGATCGGCCCGGTGCTTTGTATTTTGTGCTTCCGTGGTTTGCTTCGCGACTTCGGGGCCCATTGATTCGGATAGGTGGGCGTTCGCAGCTTTGAAGCTTTCAGCGGCCTGATCGATATTTTGGGTCCATTTTTCGATCTTGCCTTCAAAGGTCGCAAGGACTTGTTGGGCTTGCTTTGCGGCGTTTAGTGGATCGTAGCCCTTGTATGAACCAAGTTTTGGGAAGGTTTCGGTGGTTGTGAATAGTGATGTCATTTGTTTACTTTCGTTATGGGTTTGTCTGGAATGGTTATTGTTGTTTTAGGCTAAGATTTTTTCTTATTTTTGAGAATTATATTGCTAGGGTACTGGGTGCTGCCAGGCCCACTTGGGATCGCCCCCCTTGGCCCAGGGCTTGCGCTTAGAAGGTGCCAGCACGGAAGCCGCCTTGTTTGCAAGCGAGTGCGTAGGCAAGAGCATCGGCCCAGTGGTCGCCAGTCTGGGCCATGTCTTCGGGGTTGTTCTTAGAGCGTGTTGCGAGCGGTATCAGCGCTAGCAGGTCCGTACAGTTCGCAGTGATATAGAGGCCTGGTTTGCCCGGTTTGCCGCTCTGTTGCATGTACTGCTTAATCACTTGGAGCCTCGCCAATCTTCGCTTCTTAATGCATCGCTTGACATGCAAACCCTCCTTACGCATCAACTTCGCTATCGTCTGTTGTTCGCTTGACTGCGATTGGAAGATAGAAGAATCGCAAGGGCCGCGACGTTGGATATTCCATAGGTCGCATCGGGCCACGATAGAGGCTGCATACTGGCCTGCTGAGGTGTTGTCCCCTACGTCCGGCTCATCGATTGATTGCATTGTGTTTATCTCGTCGAAGATCACAATGCTGTTGGGAGGAATGATCGTGGTCTTAGTTGGGTCGCTTAGGCTTGGCATCTCGATAGGTGAGTGGCCAGAACGCGCAAAGAACAACGTATAGGCGACAGATGTACTGGCCCAATCCGTGGAAGGAAAAGCGACCCGTTGTAGTGCAGCGGGCAACCCATTAGAAAAGTTCGGAATGACGCTAGCTACAGGATCAAAGCTGTTGGCAAAGAAGCCGTTGTTTAGTCCTGCTCCCCATAAGCCTAGGCGCCATTGCTCGTATAGCTCCGGTCTAGACGCTAAGAGTGCATCGAATTGCTTTTGGTATTCCTTCGTAAGGTGTGGGTTGTCATCCACTGTAGACGGACAAATCACAACCTTGCGGCCACTCGAATCTTCGTACTCTGTCCAAGGTTTTCGGTTTCGTAGAAAGCGATTGTAGAAAGCGCGCTCGCCTGCTCCGCCTGGATTGGCGTTGAGATAGACGCTCGTGGGGATACCGTTGGCCGATCTAAGAATAGCGAGTAATTGGTCAAAGAGAACCCAGGTCTTAAGCTGTCCCGCTTCCTCCATGATTATGAACTGCACGTTCATTCCCTGAAAAGCGTCAAGGTCTTGCTGTATCTGGAGATGCCCAAAGGTGATGTTTGAGACCACTCCCTTGTGGTCTACAGAGATCAGTCCTTTCTGTTGGTTCGCGCGAACGTTGGCCTTGCCGAACCAAATCTCAAGTAGGGACTTGGATTCTAAGAAGTACGGCCCGGTGGATGCTTTTGTTGCCCTGATAACAAGGCATTCAACACCGGGATGATCTGTGATGTATTGCCCGATGGCGAACTGGGAGCATTTCGTCTTTCCGCCACCGCGACCACCGGCCAGAGCTAAGAACCGGCCATAGGGGATAGATAGGACTCGCTCTTGGTAAGGAGAAGCCACCCATCTGATTTCGCGTTTGCTATTCATTATCAGTGTCCTCGGAAACCACGAACATTTTCTTGTACTCAGTGAAGTTCTCAGCCTTCTGAGGTAGCGAGATCAACACCTGGACTTGCGGCCCATGTTCGACAGGTTCCGCATATCGGAATTTGCGTTCAAGTAACCACGTACTGGCCTTAAGACGAGACGTAGCGGACCCATCTGTATCGCTAGCGAGGCCCAATACTGTCTGAAGCAGCGAGGCTTCCATAGCGTCTAGCCCAGCTTGGTGAGCGGCTTTAAGCGCTGGATCTGAACCAGACAGGCGATCTAAGTACTCATCTCGTGAGAGGCCTAGGTATTCGGCCACAGAGGAATCCGTTGATCCGCTACTCACTAAAAAACTGGCATTTTTTAGGCGCTTCTCATCAAGGGGCACCAGAGCCACAAGGGACTTGTCTAGGGTCGACATTACTCCCCCGCCTTGCGCATGCGTGCGCATCGCTTACAACGGCCCATGTCGCTGATTTGGCCGCTTAGCTGGCAGCGGAAGTAGTTACGGTCGACCCAACAGAGGTTCAGACGTGGATCTGGGTTCTCGGCTTGCTCCCTCGCGAGCGTGGCAGGCGACTTGGCCCCCACGTAGTCATTGAAGAGTGGAACGCCTGATGCGAGTTCTTGGAGTTCCAGACGCTTGATCTTCTCACCAGTAGCACCCAGCTCTGAGAACTTTTCGGGGTTGGTGATGTCTGTTGGTTTTTCGCTCATTGGGGGCCTTTTGGTGATCAGTGAAGTATGCGGTTCGCGGTGTGTTGATTGAATTCCGGTGGTTAGGTGCTGGTTTCAAATACTAGTTAGGTATTTGAACGTGTTTTGAATAGGTGAACTCAGCAGGCAGCAACACACCCCAACCCATAGGGGCTGCCTGCCAAGCTCGAAAAAAGAGGGGCTGCCAGAGGGGCCAAAACAAGCGCTGTGCGGCTTGTTGGATTGGCAGCGAATAGGTTGCCCAGACCTCGCGACGTACGGCTTGTGGCGTGAGAGAGAACGCCTGGCCAGAACGTGAGAGGTCTGAGCGAAAAAAGAGCGACCTCGATAGGCTTGCTACGGCCCAACGCACTAAGAAAAACCGCTGCCCAGAATAGGCGGCCCAACGAAGTCGCAAGATGAAAAAGCCAAGCGCCACTCGTTGGATATGGCGTGGGAGAAACGCCCGAACCGCGCTTGGCAAAGAGGTTGCCGATTCCTCACTCAGATTCAGATCTGCGTGATGCTCAGACCCGAAGTTTGAGGGAGGAATGGCGAAAATTGGATCCTGGCTGTTCCTGCCAGGGTCCTGACAGAGGGAGGATCGAAAAGCCCAGTAGTTTTGAACATTTACCTTAGGATCCTTGTTGTACTGACAGAAAGTACAAAAAGAGAACAGAAAATCTATAACGCGGCGCGTTATAACACCGCTTATAGCAACTCTAGAGGGTCTATAGGAATCGAGCATGCTATCAGGATGCCCGGCCCCATTTACAAAAGTCGTAACGCACTGCGTCACATCCGGACACAATAAATTCGGGCAGTTAGGGCTAAAACTCATCGGAATTCCTGCTTGAAGGGCCCAAAATTAGGATCCTGGTAGAAGGATCCTCGCTACGAGGATCCGAGGTCTTTTCCCAAGCCCATCGCGATGAAAATCCTTCAATCGATGATTTCTGAACCTTCCTCCACCCCAGTGATCGCAACGCAGATCCTAGATCGCGATTGCGATTCCGGGTCTGATCCTTCGGGTGAATGCCCAAAATCTTCCAGGCTTCAGCAAGCGGCATAAGCCCCTCTTTGTCTCCAAGGTATTCCCGGAACGTATCCACAAATGGATGCTCTGAAAGCCTCTCAGATTGGGCCTCAGTGGCCGCTGCATACAGCTTCGGATCAAGCTGAATCGGCACCCCGGTAGCCTCAACCGTCGCAGCTTCAGCCCACAGCTGATCGCGCATGGCCGCGAACTTCACAAGGTCAATCAACCCAAGAAGGATCGGCCAGAAACGCCGGTTGCCCGTGGGGTCTTTCAGCCACTCAACCGAGTTTGTAGTACCGAACCCAACCCATTGACGTAGCACCTCAATGGCGTGCCGAGCATAAGCCATACGGCCCCTATCCGATTGCCTAGACAGCATCCCTTTGATGTCTTCAACACCTGCTTTGTTAATACCGTCAAGCTCGGCAACTTCGACGATCCAGTGGCCCCGGGTCTGTTCAATTACAAGCTTCGGATCCGCACTGGCTTTCAGTGAAAACGAGTCCGAAAACCACTCATCCTTTATCGCCAGAATGCGAAGTAGCGAGGACTTCTGTGTCCCCTGGGCACCTTCAAAAACAGGCATGAAGTCAAACTTGCAACCGGGCCTGCGAACCCTACGAACCAAAGCCAGCAACATGAGACGAGAGAACTCACGATTTAGCGGGGTGTCTTTTACACCGGCAACGTCAATCAGCCAGGTTTCAAGACTCTTTCCACCTTTGTAGAGCTTTTGGAGCCGGTCTAATTCATCAACAATCGGATGATACGAATCATTATGGGCAAGATCAGCCATAACCATTCGCACTAAGTTTTCTGGTGGTAGGAACTTGAAGTTCTTTTCAATGGTTAGGATTAGCGCCCCTTCTGAAACATCGGTCAAAGCCGGACCGTGCCTATCTAAGCCATAGATCTCGACATTGCCTGAGAGCAGATTGTTTCTAAGAGTAACCCCTAGCTTGCCAATCGCGAGCCTGATATTCCTAGGCGATTTAGCAATAGGCTTATCGTGTTTATCTGTATCAAACTCACCGCCAACAGTTTCTCGGGCGCGTTCGATTTGCCGTTTGGCATAGCGTTGGATACTGGATCCCTTATCCAGGACTGAAGCGGAAATACCGAAGTCAGGATCGGTAATCACAGAATACATCTGAGTGTCTGTGAACTCTAAGCGAACCATCTCACAACAAACGGCGAACAATGCATCACTACGGGATTCGTAAGGCTTCTCCGGGTTGTCTCCTTGAACAACAACAACCCCGAACCAATCGGCAGCCGTCTTTCCCTTATCCTTCGCCCAACCTTTTAGAGTCTCAATGGAATCCGCGCGCTCAATGTTGCCTAGGTCCACCTTGGGGGAATTATTCTTATTTCCTGCTCCAGGCTTAACACTAGAGGTAGCAGGTGTGAAGTCGCTTACCTTGTAAACATTCTTCTCGTGAAACTCGATCACGTCGGCCATCGCACGCGTGCGACCCCTACGACGTTTCTTCTCGTCTGGGCAGTTAACACTGCCGGGAAGCCGCATGATCCTATCCACGTTGTGGCAGTTGTCTGCCTTGTAGAGAACCTCTAAGCGAATATTGTAGAGTTCAACCTTCTCAGCAGCTTCGACATTGTAGTTAACATCAATGGGTTCATTTAGCTCCCAGAAAAGCTGATACCCGCCTCCGGAGTAGTTTATCCACGTCGGATAAGGAATCCCCTCAGGTGGATTGCGAGCAAGCTCTAAAATTCTCTCTTGCTCTGCTTCAACATCTTCCCCAGCCCGGGGATCAATATCTACATGGAAGTGGGTTACGTACTTAACATCCTCCTTGGAGGCCTTCGTTTTTACTTTGTCGTGAGTGGTGTTGACATGGAAGTAAACGTTACGGTTGTTAGTTGCGCATTCCTCAAGAAACTTTTCCAAACCCTCTTTGTCTTCAGCTTGGATGACCTTTCCCTGAATTCCGTGCCTCTCAGAGTTTATCGCAGTAAGAACCCAGGGACCTTCTTTAGCCCAGGTCTTGAGGAACTTGCGGGATATCTTATTATTGTTTGTAACTTCTGGCTCCGCTGCCGGCTTTTTTTCTCCCAAGCCCATCTTTATTCCGTCCCGCCCAGCGGAGTACTAGGAACGCGTTGCTGATCTAGCCATCGATCAAGCGCGCTCTTACGGTAGTAAATTTTCCTACCTGCCTCTCCCATCTTGAAATATTCGGGTCCTTTCCCCTTGTATCTCAAACGGTCAAAGCCAGGCTTCGACCAGCCGACATAGCGCCCAGCTTCAGCGTTTGACATCAATGGGTCGTCATCGACGCTATTCTTTAGATAGCGGACCATTCGATCCCGACACTCTTGTAGCGCCTGTATCTGGGCATCGAGGTCTAGGATTAGGTCTGATGAGTCTGAATAAGAAAAAGCCATTGCATAAAAAGCATGACTCACCTCTTTTCATCAGGTCAACACAAATCGAATGATATCAGCTACTTAGAATTTAACAGCGTTTAACAGTTCTTAGGTGAAACCCCTAGTTTTCTAGAGTCTCACGCGACTAAGCCAAGCGGATTTTCGCTGAAATAAATTTCAGATAAGCCCAGCCTTGAAAGCAAAGCCGCTTCTATCTTCGCTGCAACGTCGCGCAAACCGTCGACAGTTTGCGAAGCGACATAGGCCCGAGCGTTCATGGAAGATGGGCTGTGCCCCATCAACATTTCTCTGTCTTCAAGGTGGATACGTATCTCTTGGGCAACGCTATTAAAGGTGCATCGCAAACCGTGAAGATTGATCAGCATTGGGTGGCGCGTTCGCTTTCCCTTGCCAGTAGCTACGTAGATCTTGGGATGCTTAAGAGACGCTACACGGCCCCGGTGCATGCGTGGGAAGATAATGCCGCTATCTCCCGTAGGGAACGCTGTAGCGTTCTCTGAGCGCCTACGGTCAAGGATAGCGAGCATGGTTTCAGTGATGGGTAACTTGAGAACCTTGCCACCTTTGCAAACACGGATCGTGAGAACCAACTTGGCCCGATCCACGTCGCGCCATTCCAACGCGCAAGCGGAAGCGCTCCGTAGTCCTGTGAAAAGTATAAATAAGTTTAGGTCCCGAATCACAGGCGAGGCTTCAGACATCAGCGTTTCGTACCAAAGCCCAAAGCCCTCGTGAGGGATGCGCAGTAGCTTCGGGTCAAGCGCGTCGGGCGTATCCGGCAACTTCGGGCATTTCCCTGGTAATTGCTCATAGCGATCAACCGTATTCCAAACCGCTTTCACTTGGGCAACCGCCCTAGCGCCAGCCGTAGCACCGGGCTTGTTTACTGCGTTTGTGCGCACTACAGCCGTATCTAGCACTCGTTGATACAGTTTCTGCAGGTCACTACCCGAAAGCCGCGCAAGCGGCATATGCAGGAACTCGCCTAGGAATTTACCCAACGGACCGTCGACAGAGAACGCGGCAATTGTGGCGGCTGCTTTGTTTCTGCCCTTCAGTGAATCCCTGTGCATCGCTATCGCATCGGCCCAAGTGATATCAGCGGTGGACTTCTTTACTGCCTTGCGTGGGTCGATACCGGCTTCCGTAAGCTTGCGTAGTTCATTGCAGCGCAGGCGTGCCGCATCGGGGCACCACAAGCCGTTCGGGCCTGGCGTGCCATGAGCACCAATAGTTATGCGAAGCTGCTTCTTAGAGCCTGCTATCCATCCTTGGAAGATATAGCTTCGTGTCCGCTTGCCAATCGACAAACCGAGATTCGGGCAACCCGCATCCCAGTAGATTTTTCGCTTCGTACCTTTCGCCAAAGCAATCTTCTCGATACGTACGGTTGTGAATTTGATCTTCTTTGTTGCCATGGTTCTCTCCCAAGAAATCGTCGTTTAGTACTTCAGTTCGCGCGGAACTCGTTTGAGCTTCTTAAGCTTCAGATCGTTGCGAACCCGGTAGCAGGCAAGTAACCCAGATTCCCTATTTCCGAGTGTCACGTAGATATGCCCACCCAGTTCGTGAGTGTTCGCATGCTCTGGATCTGGGCTTGGATCTCCAGGCTGGGCAGTCTTGTAGTAAGCAGCCATCGCCCGGTGTTCGTATTCGTTCATACCTACTGCCCATTCTATCACGCTGGACATATTACAGGACTAGGAAAGATCGAATATCGCACCAATCTAAGATCTTTACCTAGACATTACATTTTGACTTAAAATACAATGTAGGCATGACTAAAGAACAGCTATCTACAGGTGCCCTCGTTAAACTCGCTAACTCTGCAGGCTTGGAAAACTCGCCCGTTATGCAGATTTCCAATTGGAAAGGCGGTGAGAACGTTCACAGCGCCACGGTGGAATGGTTCGGCCCCGATGGCAGTCGCCATGAGGCCACCTACCCCCTCTATCGCTTGAATCCCTACGATCCTGAGGAGTAGGGTGTACATGTTCGTGGTCGCTGGATTTGCGGCATACCGCTAGTGGTAGGCTGTTGGGATGAGCAACGACACGCCAGGCGAACCGCCAGCAATCGACGTTACAGGCCTCGAAGTTGGGGGAGTCCGAGTTGGAAAAGCCAAGTTACAAGGGCTGGGGCGACTTGGAGAGTTGCTGCTCCCCGAACGCTCTGCCAAAGGTAAATTTGCCTCTGCAATAGCGGCTAGGATCGAGCGCGGCGATGCGCTTAGCGAGTTTGAGGAAGAGGCATCTCGGGCGATCTTGGGAATTGAGACCAAGCGGTATGCCAATTTTGTGAACGTGGCGGAACGTGGAGCCAAATTGCTGCCAGAGGTTCAAGAGAGCTTAAAGAGATTGCCCGAATACACGGGCGGGCCGTCGACATCGAGTGAGTGGGCCAACAAGTTCAGGCGCATTAGCGAAGACGTGGAGAACTCGGTCCTCGTGGACCTTTACGCCCGTGTATTGGCAGGCGAAGTCACACGTCCAGGTTCTTACTCAATACGGACGTTGACAGTACTAGAGAGCCTGAGTGCAGATGAGCTTAAGCTTTTCCAACGCGCGCAAAGCGTAGTCATAGCTGGTGATTGCATCGATCCTAATCAGGAGGTGCTTAGCCATTCAGAGGTTCTTCTACTAATGGAATGTGGCCTACTCGTGTCCGACACAAAATCGAACGCTTCTATCTCTTCGCTCTGTGAAGACCGTTACTTATCTACGATTCGTTACGGCGATCGGGCACTTGTTTTGTCACGAGACGAAAAAGCCCCCAAGGTGTCTTTCAATGCTCTGTTTCTCTCCATACCAGGCTCGGAGCTGTCGATGATTCCTCAAATGGCCCCCAATGAGGAGTACCTCCGAGAGTTTGCCCGTGGTCGTGCTGTCCACAACAAGGTTGTTGTTCAGTGGTGCTTATGCTCAGACCTTGACGACGATGGGCGGCCAAAGCCGGACGCTCAAATACATGAGTTCGATCCACCGCTCATAAAAAAGAGCGAATAGGCACTTCAGCATCGTAAAGATAGATCTGTCGGTAATCTGTCGGTAATGGGCAAGAGTTAGGCCGTGTCTAGGAGTGACTAGGAGTGGTAACTGCCCTAGGTAAACATCGAGAATCGTTGCAAAGCCTCGTAACGCCTAGGGTTTTTCTTAGGAAATTTTAGGGTTCGATTCCCCTGCATTTCCGCCACTTTCCCTTTTGATTCCCGGTGGTTGGAATCGAGGGTAGTAAAGCTCCCGCAGCTCGCGTCATTCCCGTTACTTACAGCGGCCATTGGAAGGCAGATCAGCTTCCCTTTTTTGGTCTCGATGTTGAGCTTGAGGATCTCGTCGCAGAGCGCTTTCCAAGGAAACGTCGAGTAGGTGTCCATGATGTCGCCGCATGCCCCGTGGCTAATCCAGCCGAGCAGATCCTTACGTGCGCCATCGGTGCGACACAGAGAAACGAACGTTCGCCGGAGATCGTGTTGGCGACGCAAGCGAAGACCAAGCCGTTCGAGGTCTTGGTGAAATTGCACTCGACCATAGCCAACGCACCGATTCTTCCCTCGCGGTGATGGCACCACCAAATCTTCGGCGGTGGGCTTGCGGCCCATGAACTCTTCCCATCCACTGAGCTTCCACTCGGCAAGCAGCTTTGCAAGCACAGGATGAACCGGCACCCGTCGCGGCACTTGGTTCTTCACCGACTTCTCGGTCTTCGTCTTCGAATCAAACGAAACGTGCACACTCATCATCGAGAGCGGCTTCATCGTTGTATCGATTGCACTCCATCGCAGAGCAGCGAAGAGGTCGAAGCGCTGCGAGTTCGCGCAACGGAGCTTGGCTTGTCGCTCTCGAACTACCTGCGACTCCTTGGCCGCAAAGACGCCGGGCTTCCGTCGATCTGAGTTAGTCCGACCCACGTCGTAGATTCTTGCCCATGACGATCACCGATGAGGGCAAACGGCGTGTTTTTTTTCACCGACGACAGCTCAACGAAGAGCGGGCGGCACAAGGCGACCCGCTTGTCTTTGACGTCATCCCTCGTGGAGCCCGCCTGCGCCTCGTCATGTTGGTCGACAAGTACTTCGGGGCTTCAGGCGCCGATGGCTATGCCCAAGGAGTAATAAGAAATCTGCGTATTGAGTTTGAGCGGCCCGCCGAGAGCTACGATCTCTATGGGTCCAACGGGCCTGTCTATGAACTCTGCGACCTACTCGACCGAGCCGCCCCGCCCCGATTTCTTTCGGGGCTTGAAGCTGTCGCTGATGGCTTTATGAGGATGCATCGCAAGAAACCCAAAACATACAATGCGATACTAAGCGAGTTTCAGGCGGTTCTTGCTGAGGAGTATGTTGGCTATAGATTTCGTTGGAACAGCAATGAAAATCACTACAACATTGAGCGCATCGACAACCCGCACCTTCATGCAGAGATTGTCGACCGAACGTTTGAGCTCACAGGCAAGCATGCCTTCTCAGGCGCCCAGCATGCCTACTCAGAAGCCAGGGGGCACTACTCAAAGGGAGAGTTCGCCGACGCAATCTTCAAGAGCGGCAAGGCGTACGAATCGGCTCTCAAAGCTATTCTCGACAAGGTGGGGCAAACTTACGACAAGGAGAGTGCCGCGGCGCTCGCACAGCTTGTGATCGACAACGGAGTCATCAGTACCCGTCTTCAGACCTTCCTTGCTGCGTTGAGAAATATGATGACGCAAGGCCCCAACACACTTCGCAACCAAGAAGGTATTGGTCATGGCAGCGCAGACCTTGTGGGCCCTGAAGCGTCGCTTGCGAACCTCGTTCTTAACCTCACAGGTTCGCTCATCGTGTTCCTAGTCGAGGAGTGGGAGCGAAAATAGCTAGGTGGCTCCTCGCCCGAGTCAACTAGCTCGAGCGAGTCGCGACGGCTACCGCCGAATCCTCGAGACGCTGCCTTCAAGCATCGTTGTAACCGCATTGCTGTTGAGCTTGATTTCAATCAGCCGCCCTTGAATAGCGCTGGCAATCTCGTTCGCGAGCCGAGTGGTATCGAGCCCTTCAGACTGCTTGATGATGGCTTGGCGAACCATCTCTCGGATGCGGTCTTGTTCCGACTTCCCGAGGCTGTCGTAACGCTTTTGCTGGTCCGCCACGGAGCCACCAGTCTTCTCGAGTACCTTCGCTCCAATGAGACTTGTGAGGGCGTTGGATCCTCGGAACGCGAACGCCTTGACCTGTCCCTGTTTCTTTTGGTTGTACTGCTCCTGATTGATGTCACCTGAAGAAAGGCGCTCATTGAGTGACTCTATTCGGTTGCTTTGCTGCCTCTGCGACTTTCTCCCACGGGCCGAGAACATCGAGAGCGAGGTCTGACAGCTTGCCGGAGAAGTTGAACATCTTGTCCACGAGCGAACCGAATGCGAACCCAAGAGCACCCGCAGTGGTTAGTAGTCTTGCGGCGCCTGCTAGCCCTTGGCGCCGAGAGCGCCGGCTCCTGCGGCATTCATGGCAGCACCAGCACCTGTCTTTGCCAACATCCCGCCGCCCGCCATGACTGCTCCGACTGTGCCAGGCCCGAATTTAGCGACAGCCATAAGGCCAACAACTGCCTGTAGGTTGTCCAAGATATTCCCAAAGAGCTCGGCTGCTCTCTCGACGCCTTTGACAAATCGCTCAATGCGCTCTGGTGTGAAGGCGTCCGAGATTGCTTCCTTGACGTTGTTCCAAGACTTCTCAACGCGGCCGGCAGCAGACTGTCTTCGCCGGTCGTAAGCTTCGTTAATGGCGCTCCATGACCTGGCTTCCCTCTTGAGCTTCTCCATCCAGTCGAGCTGGTTGACGAATCCCTTGGTTGCTCTCGTAGCGTCATAGTCCCCGAGAACTTTCTGCAGAAGCTCCGGGTCTCTGGCGAGATCACTGCCCTTGATTTGCGCCACGATGGTCTCGAGCTTGTCGAGGCTCTTCACTCCGTTCTCGTCCGCGACCATTGTCTCGATTCCATACTTTCGTAGAATCTTGGCCTTTGAGGTCATCGCCTTAGCAAAGTTCTTAATGCCTGTCTTAGCCTGATGCGCGTCGGCGAAGCCTCTTTGTTGAGCGCTTGCATGGCAACAGCTGTCGTGAGTGCCGCGTCGACGCCCGTGTTGCCGAACTCCGCAATGGATGCGTCCGCCTCCTTGCTGGCGTCGGCCATTCTGTTGAAAAGAATCGAAGTCGCATTGCCAATGGCAATGATTCCATTGAGCGCAGCTTTCTACCCCTCAGCGTCCTTAATCCCAAAACTGTTGGCGTTGGTGAACTGAACCCGAACGATGTCGCTAGTCGCCGCACCGGTGCCGACATGGGCCTTGATGAGTGTGTCGATGTTCTTCGCTGCGAACTCTGCGCCGAGACCCAGGTTGATGAACTCGGCCTCCGCCTCGACGATGGAGTTTCGGGAAACGCCGGTCTCCTTCGAAAGCGCGATGAGATTCTATCGCAAGTCGTCGGTTTGCTTCTTGGTCATGCGGGATTGCGTCGCTAGCCTGTCGAGCTTGTCCTCGAACTCGTAGACAGACGAGGCCGCCTGCTGAAGCCGGAACACTCCAGCGCCACCCGCGGCAATCTTGACGGCTGAGAAGGACCTCTGAAGCCTTGCAACTGCTCGCCTGCCAAAGCCTTCAATGTTCTTCTCGCTCTTGCGAAGCCCTGATGAGAGCTTCTTGTCGTGAATCCCGAGTTCTACAAATAGCTTCCGTGCTGCCGATATTGCCTATCCTTTCGCCTTTTCAGAGCCTATAAGACGCATGCGCTTGCTACGAACGTTCTCCGCCTGCGGATTGAATGCGTTGCGAGTCTTCTTGCTCATCTCGATCGTAAGAATCATGTGTTTGTAGATTTGTCCGGCAGTGAACTCGTAAGCAGCTCCACCAAAGTAGGCAAAGAGTTCCTTCGCAAATCGGAGGCGATACTCTTCAATAAAGTGCAATCCTTTTTTTTATGGCCTCATCGATGATCTGTAGCTGCTCGTCGTTCAGTTCTTCGAGAGCTGGGTCAACTTCGCCCTTGAGGTCCATGTATTCGACAAAGACGGCCAAGAGCTCGTGCTCGGTGGCGGTCTCTCCAAGGTCGCCAGGACCAGAGAAGAACGGCGCTCCGGTGGCAGGTTCGAGGCATGCTCTAGCAAGGATGTGCTTTGCCTTTGCGGTGTCGAGAATCTCTGAAGAGTCCCGTATAGGCATGTTTGGATTCCCTAGCATTTTTTGTAGTTCAAGGATGGCTTGGTACTCAGCATCGCGCGTGGCGGCCACAGAGAGTACGAGAAGCTGAATCTCGGCAGTTCCTCCGGGCCAGGTGATTGTGCGTCGGAGCGCGTGCCCTCGGCCAATGCGGTCTGCAAGGCTCTCGAGTCGCTCTTTGTCACGTTGTGCGGCATGGTCCCTTAGTCGAGGATTGCGCGGGGTTTGTTCGTCCTAATCGATCTCGGCTCATCATCTAGTAGTACAGCTTTTGCGTGGATTCTCCCACTCGGCACAGAAAAACTCCGAGTTGCATAGGTGTGAACCTGGGGGTGCATAGTGGGTTTCGCATGGCGTGCGCGTGCGAAGTTTGCTTGGAGAGAATCGACTGCCGTCTCAAGCTTCCACCGCTCGAGTGGCTCCAGGTGGTCGTCGTGACTGCAACGTGTCCGTCGTTCACCGCCGCAGCCCGCGAGATGGGAAGACGGCGCACTCAGTCTGGCACTCGATCGCAATGCTTGAGCGCCACCTCGACATGAAACTCTTCGTGAGGGCGCGCGACGGCCTGCACCTCACCAACTTGGGGCGAATGCTCCTGCCATCGATGCGGCACTGCCTGCGGATGCTCTCACTGATGGTCGGGCGCTGAGGACATGTCTTGTTGGTACTGGGGTGACGTGTCGTGAAAGCCTCAAAGCAACGCATCGACCCTTGCCATTGGAGCTGTGTTGAAGACTCGGGGCGTGGCCCTGGCGATCATCAGTAACGTAATCTTCACAACCAAAGCTTGGGCTCCAAGGCCAACAACGAGTGCCGTCCATCCAACCACAACCAATAGCAAGTTCAGAGCGCGTCGCTTCTTATCAACAGGTCTAGTCTTTCTCAAGTCTCTAGGTTCCATGGCATTCCTCCTTTCAGAATTACGCCAGGGCTCCATCCCGCCTGGTAGCCAGGCCCCCAATCTTCAACTCATGAAAGCATAGCAAAGAACGTCTCATCGGTACCGCCACAACGTGTCGCGAAAGCCTCGAGGTTACGTGTTGAGCTGCTCGGCGAGACGGCTCTGAGCTTCCTCAAGTCTGGAAGGCGTCAAGAAGTACTCCGGCGACGTGTAGAGATTCCACCCTCGCGAGACTGCGCCAGAGCTCGGGAATATATTGCTGTCGTTCCACTCCCTCAAGCTTGTGCCACATCGTCCTGAGTTAAGCCGAGACGAGTGGATTGCCCGATAGGGTTCTGCCTGCAAGCAAGCACGTCAATAAAAATCACAAGTGAATTCATCCAGTAAAACAGATCACTTGATGCCACACCTTGCCCCTGGGAAGTTGTCAGCCCAGATTGTCTGTGTAATATAGCCGTTCAACTACTCACAGGAGGGGACAGATGAGCACCGACCTAAATACACTTCTTGAGATGGCACGTAAGGTTGACGTAAGCGCGGAAGAACGTGAAGCCCAGCGACGAAGCTTTGCCTATGGAAACGCACATATTGAGAATGATCGCATTACCAGGCAGTCGATCGATGAGGCTGCCGACATGATCAAGCCTCCACCGTCAAAGGACTAAGTGGCGCACAAGCTAATCTGCGACTCTTCCGAAGTTGATGGGCTTGAGTCGCGCAATGCAATTCTGCAGTTTGACGAGATGCGTCGAATCGCGAACAAGGCTTTTCGCGACAAGGATTTTTCGCTGACTGAAGAGATTGTGTTGTCTCTACACGAGTGTGCAACCAGAGATATCTACTTAGACTCTGGCGTGTTTCGAGATGGCCCAGTCAGTATTAGTGGCACAGAGCATGTCCCGCCTCCTCATGAAGAGGTCGCTCGTCATTTTCAGGACATGCTCGACTACGTTAATCAGAATTTCTATGCAGAAACAGCGCTACATCTCTGCTCATACATGATGTGGCGCCTCAACTGGATCCATCCATTCTTTGATGGGAATGGTCGAACGACGCGAGCGATCTCATACTTGTTGTTTGTTGCCCGGCTTGGATACGAGCCAGGTGGAGCGCCAACGTGGGTGGACATGATCGCATCCGACAAGTTCCCCTACTACGATGCGCTTGATGCTGCAGATGCTGCAGACAAAAAAGGCGACCTAGACGTGGCTGTGATGCAAGAACTCGTCTCAGGATTGCTCGCCAAACAGCTAGTGAGCATCGTCGGCGACGCAGGCGGCTGAGGCTCCAGCGCTTGGGCTCGGCTGTTACGGGATTCGTCTCGAGGTCACTCATGGCGTTCAAGCCGCAGCATGATTTCCAAGAGCGCGGATCCTCGCCTTGAGCAATCCTCTTCGTCTTGCCAAGCCTTGCGGGCCGCGTCCAATGCTTCTTCGACCTTCGCAGCTTCCCCATTTACTACCCTGCTCCCCCTCGTCTCGTTTGACGTGATTCGTGGCATAGGTTCGCAGCCCTTCCCTACCTCACTGGCAGAGCTTTTCTGAGCACTTGGCGCGGTTTTGGTTTGAAACGATTCCGAATCATCGGCAACACCAAGCCTTCGATTCCCCTGCATTTCCGCCACTTTCGCTCTGCAAACGACGTCCCCACCACCGCGGAGTGTTCTTCGACTGCGACGATCCCAAGCAGCCGGCAAGCCGGCAAGTCCGCGAGTGGTACCGTCTTCTGTGATGAGCAATGCATCTGCGGCAGGAGCCGGCGCAAGGTTTCGCCACGCCATGCATGCCATCGCTCAAGCCGCAACGAGCGTTGGTTCGTGAATAACAGACATGTTGGGGATACGCATGAAAACCAGAGCACTACTACTACTTTCTCTTACCCTCCTAACGGCGTGCAAGTCTCCTGCGCCACCGGCATCGCCCACACTTGTCGCGCGATCCATTGCCACTGATGCCAAGCTCATTCCTCCGCTAGTAACTGGGCTAAATCGCTTTGCACTAGACCTCTACAGGGAAGCACCGAAGGAAGGGAATGCGCTCTACTCTCCTCTCAGCATAGCGACCGCACTCTCGCTAGCCGAGCTAGGGGCGTCCGGAGAATCCGCTAAGGCTCTGCACTCCCTTCTTGGTATGCCGACCGCAAACGAGCACCGGCTCGCTCTGCGTGGGTTGCTTCTGCGACTCAAGGGAGCGACTGATACGAAGGTTCCTGCCGAGAAGGAGAACGGAGATATCATGCCACCGCATGCTCTAAACGTAAGTAGCTCGCTGTGGGTCGCAAACGAATATCCATTGGCAAACGGGTTTGCTGCTTCTGCGTTGGCGCACTATGACGCAGCGGCCAAGACCATCGATGTTTCTCACCCAGAGCAATCGGCAGCACAGGTAAATGCGTGGGTTAGCCAAGCAACCAATTCCAAAATCCAAGCAATTGCTACGGCTCAGGACATCACTCCATTAACGCGCTTACTGCTTGTTAACACCGTACATTTTCGTGGAAGTTGGTGGACACCTTTTGAAACGTACAATACGAAGGACGGCGAATTCTATCCAGAAGGTGCGTCAGAGCCGGTGATGGTTCCCACCATGCACGGAGACAGTTCCTTCAAGGGCATGCAGGACGACAAGGTCTCGATTTTGGAAATAGCGTATGCATCAACTCGCGACGATGTGAGAATTGCAATGAGCCTGATCATTCCCAAAGAGCGGGACGGCCTGAGGGATGTAGAATCGATGATCACCCCGGAGCAACTCGATCGTTGGTTTGAGAAACTGACCAGTGCTTACGTTGAAGTTTCATTGCCCAAGTGGCGCGCAGAGAGTAGCTCGCACCTAAGTGAAGTTCTCTCGCGCTTGGGCATTGCTGCGCTCTTTACCGACGAAGCTGACCTCTCAGGCGTAAGCACGAGGAAGGGCCTACGTCTTGGCCAAATCCTACACAAGACATATATCGAAGTGGACGAGACAGGTACCGAAGCATCAGCCACAACACAGATGATGGGACCATGCGGCGAGCCTCCTGTTCCCACCGAATTTCAAATTGACCACCCCTTCCTCTATCTCATTCGAGACACCAAGAGCGGTGTAATCCTCTTTATTGGCCGGATGGCTGACCCTCGAAATTCACCCTGAATCGGGTGCCATTGGTGCGTTTTCATTATTGAACGCCATGCGTGGAATGCTGCGCATGTAGAGTCTCTTCTGTCGGTAATTTGTATGTACTTAGTCAGGCTCGATGAAAACCATCGTGTCAACCTGTGTCAGGTCAAGGTAAAGTAGCAATGGTGAGAGTCGCCATTCCCCTCCTGTGCGCCATGTTGGTTTCTTGTGCGAAGTCTGAAGAACCACCGACCGAACCGGGGTTCTACTGCCAGGCGATCATTCGCGCTTCGGACGATCCACCGGAAGGTCAGTTCGATTGGTGGGTCAACTGCTACCGCAAAGAGTCGACATGCTACCCGCCGACTGCAAGCGACAATGTGTGGAGTGAGTGCCAGCACAGGTCCGCCGCTTGGTGCTACGGCCCTGATACCAAGCCAGGCTGCACGTTGAGCTTTGATGGCTGCGAGGACCGGCGCAGAGAGTGGAATGAAGACAACAAGGATAGCCTGGTCGAAGCGAAATGCAGGCTTGAGACAGGAGGCTGAGTGACACGATGCTTCGGGACGAATGCTGTGCCATTGGCGCCTATGCTCAACGTGGCGTGCAGCTCTGTTACGACTCCGACCATCTAGTACTGGTCAGCACCTTGCCCTAAGCGAAGTGCGGGGCGATGGCTGCCAGCTACATGGTTCCGCAGGCAATCCACTCAGAGAGTTTTGCACGATCGTCGGCGCTGGGAATGGCGGGTGCGCTGGCTGGAGGCATGGTGGTACCGGTCCCTGCGCGAGCGTCGATACGCACAGCCTCGGCCATGACGTTGGCCAACGTGTCCCAATTCTTGCCAGAGGGTGCACCGCGTCGATTCTCGGCATCTGATGCATGACAGGTCGTGCAGAAATCGGAGAAGAATTGCTCTCCGAAGTTTTCGTAGGTCAGTGTCGTGGTCTGGCAAACACTTGCATCCAGGGCAGTACTTGCGTCGGAGGCGACACTCGCATCTGGGCCATCGCCATCCCCATCACCAGAGCAGGCCGCAACCGAGGAACTTAGTAAAGCTGCAAATAGAAAATTTCGTATCAATTGATTTCTCCGCGTGAGCACGCTAGCGGTAGTGCCAGCATCCCAGAACAATTCTATACAGAGACTCGCGCCAATTCCATTTTTTCGGCAGGTCGGCCCGAGCGACCAAAACCGCAGGACTAGCAGCGGCAATGCCTAGTCATTCTCTTGCACAGAGCCGGATGGCAGAGCTTGAGCGCCCGCATACAGTCGACACCAAACATCTTAGCTCCAGGACGAGTCCTTGAATTGGATTGAAAAAAGCTATGAGCTCGGACCAGAAACTGAGTCCACATGCGAGCAGATACTAAGCCGAACCATCCGCTAGCCAGTTCTTAAATTCCCCATCGAGACGTCCATCGACGTAATTCGCATGCAAGCGAAAAGTACCGTCGGGGTACCAAGTTCGGAATTCCCCAACTAGGCGCCCGTGACGATAAACGCCCTCTTTCCAAAGCTTGCCGTTGTCGCACCAACGACGAAGTTCACCGTGACGTCGGCCGTGGCGCCAGGTTTCTTCAAGCGCCTTTGTGCCGTTGCTCCACCACTTCTCGTGGCTCCCATCCAGCATGCCATGCACGATAGTGCCCTGCTCCCAAGTTTGGTTGTTGGAGTAGAACACCTTGAAGGCACCGTCTCTGTCGCCGTTGACATAGGTCCCTTCGGAAGCTCCTTAAACAGGCCATTCTCAAGGCCGTGAGCAAACGTGACGTCGCGATACACCTTGCCGTTGGGATGAAATTGGATGGCGTGCCGAGGGGCTTTGGGCGTCTTCTTCAGTCATCGAGAATCTGAACTCGAGCGTTCATCCTGCCCTTTAGAGTCACTCAGCCGGCCCCGTCGCACAAGAAGGCACGCCGCACAACCATGCGCTCGCCGCACAACCATGCGACGAGCCAAACCTCAGTCTAAAACGCGTCGTTTGGCAAATCCATGAGCGCGAGATCCGAGTTCTCAACAAGCTTACGAGCGAGCGTAAGTCCTGGCAGCACGTTGCTTGCAAAGAACCGTGCCGAAGCAATTTTGCCTTGGTAGAAGGCTGTATCAGCTTCGTTTGCGCCTGAGAGTTTTTCTGTTGCCACTTTTGCTTGCACCAGTAAACGCCAACCAATCGTCAACTCTGCAAGTGCCGAGAGGATACGATTGCCCTGAAAACCCACGTGATAAAGCGACTCGGGCATCTTGCCCATCGTCGTCATGAGAATCGACTGAACATCGCCCATCGCCCGCGTCAACGCATCGCGCTCAAGAGCAAGCTCCTCGCTATCAGCCAAGCTCTCGACGGTCTTCTGCATCTCTGCAACCAGTGCTCGCAGAGTTGCACCCTGGTCGCGCCCAATCTTGCGGAAGAAGAGGTCCAGCGCCTGAATATGGGTTGTTCCCTCGTAGAGCGAGTCGATCTTTTGGTCGCGGATGTACTGCTCGATTGGGTAGTCCTGCAAATAGCCCGCACCGCCAAAGCACTGCAGCGACGTTGCGAGAACTTCCCATGCTTTATCCGAGCAATACCCCTTCACCAGAGGAAGTAGTAGGTCGTTGCGTTTCTCCAAAGCTTTGCCTTCGTCCGAGTGCGGGCCGCCAGCAATGGCAATCTGATCTTGCGTCCACGCGGTGTACATGACCAAGGCGCGCATTCCCTCGGCATACGACTTCTGGCTCATGAGCATGCGGCGCACATCGGGATGACCAATGACTTCAATGCTCGGTGCGGTCTTGTCTGCGGATTGCGTGAGGTCAGCGCCTTGGACGCGCTCTTTTGTGTACGCCAGAGCATTGAGGTACGCGGTCGAAACCGTCGACATCGACTTTGTTCCAACGGCCATGCGAGCGTACTCAATAACGTTGAACATCTGCTTGATGCCATCGTGCACACCGCCGACGAGAAGACCGCGACAAGGCACGCCTGCGCCCAAGGTAAGCTCGCAAGTCGCCGACCCCTTGATGCCCATCTTCTTCTCGATGTTCGTTACAACAGCGCCATTCCGAGCACCAATCGAGCCGTCCTTCTCAACCCAAAACTTGGGAACGAGAAACATCGATAGACCTTTGGTACCGGGACCAGCACCTTCGGGACGTGCGAGCACAAGGTGCACGATGTTCTCGGGCTGATCGAAATCGCCATTGGTGATAAAGATTTTGCTGCCCTCGAGGTGATACTCATCGCCCTCGACATGGGTCGCCTTTGCGCGCCCAACGCCTACGTTGCTGCCAGCGTCGGATTCGGTGAGAGCCATCGTTCCGCCCCAGTGCTTCTCAAGCATGGGCTTGGCATAGCGCTCCTTTTGCTCATCGGTGCCAACAGCGTCGATGACCTTTGGAAGAAAGTTTCCAAGCAAATAAAAGCCGACGCATGGATTCGCGCCTGTGATGAGCTCGAAGCCGGCCCACGAGACCGATGGTGGTGCGCCATAGCCGCCGAGGTGCTCCGGCAGGTCAAGCTCGCCCCAATCATCGCGGTAGTACGCCTCGATGCTCTTGCGCACGCCTGGCGGCAGCGTCACGTTGCCCTCGCCATCGAGCTTAAGAGGGACACGATCAGACTCAGCAAAACTCGGAGCGAGTTCACCTTTTACAAAGACATCCAAGCCCGTAATGGCTTCGCGGACCGAGTCCTCATCCATGTTCGTGAAAGGCCCTTTGCCGAGGCTGGTCGTGGCGATGTCCTGAACCTCAAAGAGGTTGAAGAAGATGTCGCGCAGGTTGCTCTTGTAATGGTCGGTAATGCTCATATGAAGTCTCTGGCGGCAGGGTACCCTGCAAATGACGTGACCAACCCACGAGGCTGCCGAGAAATGCTGCACCGCTCCATTTCAAATGTAGGAAAACGTATGGGTATGTATTCGTGCTGAGGCGATTTCCAACAGCTGTCGCGGTACTCCACACCAATTGCGCCCATTCTGGCGATATTGGGACTGCAAAGCCGGCATCCCATTCGCATAGAGCAAAGGCTGATGCGCACATTCATGTTCTTGCTCTTCGCTGCTCTTGCCCAAGCAGCCTGCACCGGCGGTGACACACCGCTCGAGGCCTCCGACGCCGGCCCTCGCCAGGATGGGTCCCAGGCGGATGCTGGGGCCAACTACGCCGATGGCGATTGGCTCTTTGAGCCGGATCTCGTTCTCGAGGTGAGCATCGACTTGCCAAGCGAGGAGTGGGACGAGTTGCGCTTCCAGACTCGCAACGTTCTCGACATTCTCGGCGAGACCTGTGCCCAAGGGCCAGCCCCGCAAGCGTTCACGTATCGCCCAGCAACCGTCACAATCGAAGGTGAGAGTTTCTCTGATGTCGCTGTTCGCAAGAAGGGATTCCTCGGTTCGTTAAGCGACACAAAGCCATCACTCAAAATTAAAATGAACGAGTTCGTCACGGGCCAACATTTTAGTGGTCTCACGCGCTTTACGTTTAACAACGCCAAGCAAGATCCATCCTACGTCAATCAGTGCATTGGATATGACCTCTTTCGGCGGGCGGGAATCCCAGCTCCGCGATGCAACTTTGCAAACATTCACGTCAACGGCGAAGACCTCGGTCTCTTTGTCCACGTCGAATCCATAAAGAAGCCGTACCTTCGAAACCACTTTGCAAGTGATGAAGGAAATCTCTACGAGGGAACGCTGAGCGACTTTCGCGAGGGTTGGACCAAGACGTTTGAGAAGAAAACCAACTCCACAGAACCCGCACGCCCAGAGATTGACCAAATATCTGAAGCTCTCGAGCTTGAAGGCGACGCGATGCGCGACGCTCTCGACGCCATCGTCGATATGGACGCCTTCATGACCTTCTGGGCAATGGAGGCGCTCGTTGCCCATCACGATGGCTATTCGGGCAATAGTAATAATTTCTACGTCTACGGCACTCCTGACCAATCCAATCGCAACATCACGTTTATGCCATGGGGTGTCGACAACCTCTTTCGCGACAGCCCATCGGGCCCCGACGTCGCACTTACTCGCTCGCTTATGCCACAGGCACTCTTCGACCATTCGCCAAGCCGAGACGAGTACGCAGCAGCAATGAGTGAAATTCTTAGTACGACGTGGGAGGACAGTGAAGTCCTAGCGGAAATCGCTCGCATGGAGAGCCTCATTCGCCCCTACGTACAACCGCAAGAGGAGGCTGCGTTTTCCCAAGGTCTTGGCGCCATTCGGGCGAGCGTCACCGGCAGAGAAGCCGCATTTCGCGCGGCACTGGATGACATCGCCCAAGAAACGCCAAACGAACTCATGCAGCCGCTTTGCTTTGAGCGCAAAGGCTCGATTGCCACCTCGTTTGATACCGTCTGGCAAGGCAGCGGAGCCGCAACGCTCGCAGTGGTCATCGATGGCTCTGCCCTATCCTTTGTGCAACTCAGCTCAGTTGCAGTTCCCACCGAGGAAGACCCAAGCCGGGCGTTTATCGCCGTCTTTGCCGACTTTGAAGACAGCAGCCGAGCGCTGCTTCTATTGCCCGTCGACATCGCGGCACTCGCCCCCGGCACGATCGAAATCGAAGACGGAATCTTGCTTTTCTACCCACCTGGCTCAGAGGATTTTGATCGCGCCGAATTTGTCGCCGGCACCATGACTCTCGATACAGCCAGCAGCGTCGATGGCGAGGCAATCATTGGCTCGGCCGACCTCGATATCTGGAACACGCCGTTCTTCTAAATCGGTGGCAAACGAAAAACGCGACAGCCGGATGGGCTGTGGCGTTCATCAAACTCGTCTTGCGAGAGCTTACTCGTAGTACTCCGCACCAAGGTGCGTGATGAGCTCATCGCCAATGGTGTAGCGAAGCGTGTTCTTAAGCTTGGCAAGCTGGATGAACAGATCGTGCTCTGGGTAGAGGCCGCCTGGCGTCATTGGGCTCTTGTAGTAGAACGAGAGCCACTCTTGGATGCCGTACATTCCCGCGCGCTTTGCAAAGTCGGAGAAGAGTGCGAGATCCAAGACAAGCGGAGCCGCCAAGATCGAATCGCGACACAAGAAATCGACCTTGATCTGCATCTCGTAGCCAAGCCAACCAAAGATATCGATGTTGTCCCAACCCTCTTTGTTGTCGCCGCGAGGTGGGTAGTAGTTGATGCGAACCTTGTGGTAGAGGTCCTTGTAGAGATCGGGATATTTCTCAGGCTGAAGAATGGTATCGAGAACGCTAAGCTTCGAAACCTCTTTGCTCTTGAACGAGCCTGGGTCGTCCAGAACTTCACCATCTCGGTTGCCTAGAATGTTGGTCGAGAACCAGCCGCTAATGCCGAGAAGCCTCGACTTAAAGCCTGGAGCCAGGATGGTCTTCATGAGCGTTTGCCCAGTTTTGAAGTCCTTGCCAGAGATTGGCGTCTTGGTCTCGCGAGCAAGTTCCAAAATTGCAGGAACGTCGACGCTTAGGTTTGGAGCACCGTTGTTAAACGGAATTCCAAGCTTGCAGGCCGCGTATGCGTAAATCTGCGAAGGAGGAATTTCGTCGTCGCTAGTGCGAAGGCCTTCCTCGAACTTTGCAAGGGTTGAGTGAACATCGGTTAGTTCGCGATAGACCTCGGTCGATGCGCACCAAACCACGACCAAACGATCGCAGCCGTTCTCCTTCTGGAAGGTCTTCATGTCCTCCATGAGCTGCTCGGCAAGGTCCATCTTTGATGTACCGGTCTTTACATGCTCACCGCGAAGGCGCTTGACGTAGCTTTGGTCAAAGACCGCCTTCATTGGCTTGATGGCGGAGAGTGGCTCTTTGAGGTTGTTGAGAAGCTCTTTCTCAAGAACACCGGCTTCGATAGCAGCCTCATAACAATTCTCATTGAAGAGGTCCCATCCGCCAAAGACGATGTCGTCTAGCTCGGCGAGGGGAACGTACTCGCGAATGGTTGGTACGTTATTGTCGGTGCGGGCACCAAGGCGAATCGTCCCCATCTCGCAGAGAGATCCGATGGGCTTGCCGAGGCCTTGACGGACGGCGTAGACGCCAGCGATGAACGTCGTAGCGACAGCTCCCATGCCTGGCATAAGGATGCCTAGTTTGCCTGTAGCTGGCTTGATAGTCGGTTTTGGTTGTAGTGGCATAGCGGTCCTGTATCTTCTGTGGTTTGTGCGCCCACACCAAGTGAAGGCGAGCGCGATAGTTTCCGTTCGCGCTACTCAATGCAAGAGCGCTCCGGGGTATTCTAAAATCGGTGCATTCTGAAGCTGGGTTATCCTAAGGCAGCGTGGAAACGCTGGCGCCACTTTTGGCAGCAACAGAAACCACTCGAGCTGAGTTGGCAGGAACAGCGCGGCGCAAGAGTGCTGGTGACATCGCGCCGCTGCCGCCAGGGCGCGATTCGGCAGTGCGGCTCTTTGCAGCTGGCTGAACGCTTTGCGGGGCTGAGTCTGGGCGCAACGCCTGCTCCTTCGCCGTAGCAATTGCATCCATCGCCTGAAGGTTCTTATAGCCCTGACGCCAACGACCGAGCGCGGTGGCCACCGAGCCCGCTCCCACAAATGCCAGGACGCTACCGAGAACGGTTGGCGCCAAGTGCATCGTGCTGGGAACTGAAGCAAGCCCTGCACAGACGAGAGTGCCTATTGAGACAATAAGAATCCGCTCGGGTCGCTTCATGAAGCCGCCATCGAGCAACGTCCCGCGAACCTCGCCAGCGGCGCGCACGTAGCTCACCATCATCGAGCCAGCAAGTGCGACGATGACCGCTAAGAACCAGTTGGTTTCACGCAGGAGCCACGCAAAGCCGATAAAGACCGCAGTCTCGGCCCAGCGATCGGACACCGAATCGAGGAAGCCGCCGGCTGCCGATGACTGTTGTGTCGCTCGTGCAAGGCGCCCATCGATGATGTCTAAGGTGCCAGAGAGAATGTAGAGCCAACCACCAGTCGCGAGATGGCCGAAAGCGATCGCAAAGCCGCTGCCCACCGATACGGCCATGGCGATGAGGGTAATGGTGTTTGGCGAAACCCGATGCTTTATGAGAAATCGCTCAAATGGCGAAAGAGCCCAGTGCCAATACACCATGAAGTGTTTGCCAAGTGAGAAGCGACGCCCTTCGAGGCCAGCAACATGCGGGGCGTTTCCCGAGACGCAGAGAAGCCCATAACTGAAAAAGCCAACCACATGCAGCCCAATGAGCGCGATTGCGGGTGCGATGACAACTAAGAGATTCACAGAGTCACCCCGAACTGCCGGGTATTGGAGAAATACTGCAATGGTAAGAAGTAGTGACGAGGAAATGGTCTAAATGGTTGCCTACGAGGCACTCTAGGCTGTGCTAGCGACCTTGTACCCCTCAAACTAGGCACGCGCCAGCACTTGTTGGCAGTCTGTCTACGTTGTTGATTCTGAAAGGTTTCATCCAAAACCTGCAAGCGTGTTGCGGCTGTGACGGTGGTGAATTCTGGACACTTTTTCGGTGAATTCTGAACGTTCTTGTCAGCTCCCCACCGCCAGGGCAGAGCTACAAGCTCGCGTATTCTAGTGCCTTCCATGACTTGGCCATCTTGTCGATGTTAACGGCAGATGTCTGTGCAAGTTACGTACGCTTACAATCCACAGATCGTCACCGTCAATTTGTACCGTTAGGCCTAGCGAGGAGCATCGACCGATGCGACAGAGCTTGCATCCTTTGGCAATTCAGCACCTTCTCCGGTGATATCGATGCTTTCCAGTACTGAAGCAGCCTCGCCAATCGGCGCATCTTCGCCAGAGCGGTGGGCCAGGACCATCATCACCAAGGGTGCAATTACGGCAATCGCAAGAACCCAAGTTGGAATGGGCACAAGGAAGCCAATCCATGCAAAGGCGTAGAACCGCGGAAAGCGTCCAAGCATCATGGCCGCGACATAGCGCCAAACCGAAAAGTTTGATGCCGGCGCAAGAACCCGAACGACAGAAACCGGCAGTGGACTGATGGCGAAGAGAACGACCGTCGCAAAGGGCCTCTTCATAAACGACCCCACAGCCCAACGGAACCAACGCCCTCGGCTGATGCGGGCAACCCACTCGTGACGAAGCGCGCCGCGCACAATGGCGTAATCCGAGAATGCCGCAATGCCACTGCCCGCAGTTGCCGCGATGGTGATCCAAATTGGCCGGTAGAAGTCGGCGAAGAATAAGATCGCGGGCTCGTGTGGCAGCGGCGCCACCGAGTTGCTTGGAATGCAGTACATGCCGAGGATCGCCAAACCGGCGCTTTCCTCATTGATGAGTACCGCTGCCAAAGCGATGGCACAGCCCAAAGTGAGCGCGACTCCAAATTGGCGCCAATGAAGAAGGGCTGTACGATGCGCGGGCTGCAAAGCGGTGCCTAGGGAGCCAGCTCCGATGCCGGCGGCGGCGGCACCATAGCACGCGAGATGAGCGCCACCATGAGTGAGAGCAGTCCTGAGAGCCACACCGAATCCACCGAACCCCTGCACTGGGTCGGTCGCGCCCTGGCAGCGCTGGCTACCGCGGCCTATCGAAAACCGCTCATCGCGAGCCTACTCATTGTGCTCGCCACCGCCTTGTTGGGAACGGGTGCAACGCGCCTTCGCATCAATCCCGATCTTAGTGAACTCTTGCCTCGGAGTTTTGACAGCGTTCAAAACTTAGATGCGCTGCGAACCGAGTTTGGCGGCATTGGACATCTCACCATCGTATGCGATGGCGAGAACCCCGAGGCCTTGCGCGCCTTTGCCGATGCCTTGGCCAAGTCGATTGAATCGCTTGAAACGGTTCGCTATGTCGATCACAAGAGGCCTGTCGATTTCTTTTCGGACCGCGCGCTCTACTACCTCGACCTTGCTGACGTAGAGGTGATTCGCGATCGCTTCGCCGCCCGAGAGCTGTACGAGCGCTTGCATGCAAACCCGCTCTACGTCGACTTTGACGAAGACGGACCACCAGTCCTCGACTTCACTGACATCCGAGCGAAGTACGAAGAATTCGGAGATCCAGATGCAGAGCCTCCCGAGGCCTACTTCATCGGATCCGGTGGCAAGCGGCTTGTGCTCTTTGTAAAACCCACCCAACTCGCCTCCGATCTAGACTTTGCAAAGCAGCTTATTGCCGACGTGCAAGAGCAAATCACTGCCACAGGGCCAGCCACCTTCGATCCAAAGATGACGGTGGAACTTAGCGGCCGCTACAAGAAGCGAACCGATATGCAAGCGGTCGTGCAGCGCGATCTTCGGACCGCTTCGCTCTTGGCTCTCGCGCTTATGCTGGGCTACCTCGGGCTTCACTTTCGAAGGGCAACCTCGGTGGTGCTCGTCTTCGTGCCGCTAATTATTGGCCTCACGTGGACCTACGGCTTGGCTGGTTGGACTCTTGGCACCCTAAATATTCTTACGGCATTTGTCGGGACAATCTTGCTCGGTGTTGGCATCGACGTCGGCATTCATGTGCTCGACCGAGCCGAGCACGAACGTTCGCGTGGCGGTGTGGAAGCGGTTCGTGCCGCCTTTGGTCGCACCGGCCAAGCAGCGGCCATCGCATCGCTCACAACCGTCGCAGGTTTTGCCAGTCTCGCGCTTTCCGACTTCCGGGTCTTTCGCGAATTTGGGATTCTCTCGAGCAGTGGTCTGTTGCTTGTGCTGGTCTCGTATCTCGTCTGTCTGCCCGTTCTGCTCCGACTTCGAGACCAGGTGCAGCGCAAAGACGTATCCGCCAAAGCCGCGCACTTTCCACCTGCCGGCTTCATCGTCAAGTTTAGCCCGTGGGGGTTTTGGCTGTGCGCAGTCGGCATCTTTGGCGCGCTAACCTGGGTGAGTTCGGCGCGTTTTAATTACGATTTTGGTTCGCTTGAAACCCGAGACTTGCGCTCCTATCAACTCGATACAGAAGTCAACGAGCTTCTGGGGCACTCGCAAACCCCGCTTGTTCTCATGACCAAGACAACCGCAGCGGCAAAGCTCGCAGCTGGCGAGTTGCGCGAGCGCTCGAAGAAGCGTGGCGAGGCAAGCGGCATCGACCGCGTAACAACCAGCGCCGAGATTGTGCCAGCGAACCAAGCGGCCAAAGCGATAATCCTAAAAAGCCTTTCCGAGACGCTGCTTCTCATCGATCCGGAGACGCTAGAAGAAGACGAGCGCGTACAACTAATAGACCTTGAGCGACGGGTCAAGATGGCGCCCTTCACCGAGGCCGATCTACCCGACTCAGTTCGCCGCTCATTCCACGCAGTCGACGGCTCGGGCGATTTTGTCCTCATCCTGCCCGGAATTTCTCTTACCGACGGCGCCAAGATTCGCGGCTTGGCAGATGAGCTCCGAGACCTTCCCGTCACGGAGGGTGCTTCGCCCGAGACGCGCTCGGCCACCGGGGAAGCCATGGTCTTGGCCGACGTGCTCGACAGCGTTTTCCAAGAAACGCCTCGAAGCATTGTCATCGCCTTCTCAGCAATATTCTTAGCACTGTGGATTTTGCTAGGCAGGTTGCGAAGTGCCTTCTTGTGCATGCTGCCTGCCGTCGTGACCGTTGCTTGCACCATCGGCCTGATGCCGCTCTTTGGCCTCGAGTTCAACTACCTCAACATCATCGTGCTTCCCGTCCTACTGGGTATGGGAGTCGACGGAGGCGCTCATATTTTGGGGCGTATTACCGACCAGGGCGATGTCGAAAAGGGGCTTCGCCTTGCGGGACACTCGGTCGTTGGTGCGCTCATCACCACAGCGCTAGGCTTTGTGGCGCTTCTCGGCGCCTCCCACCCAGGTCTTGCCTCCATCGCCAAGCTTGCGCTTCTCGGCCTTGGCATCAACATAGTCGCGACCGTCGTTTTTCTGCCGGCGGTTATCGCCCTGTGGGGCAAAGCTTCTGTGCACGCCAAAACAACCTCGGGGTGGATTGCCCAAGCGGTTACCGTTGGCCGAGCTGGGTGCGCGCCGGTTGGCCCCGGTAGCCTGGGAGCTGTTGTCGCACTGCCCATCGCTTGGCTGATGCAGGATCAAGCGGCGTGGGTCTGGGCCATCGTTCTCGTGGTGTCCTCGCTCGCCTCCATCTGGGTGGTCGAACTCTATGTAAAGACCCAACCGAGCAAAGACCCACAAGAGGTTGTGCTCGACGAGACGATCGGCTGCCTCATCACTCTCGCCTTTGTGCCATGGGAGTTTTTCTGGGTACTCGGCGGCTACGTTGCCTTTCGCTTCTTTGACATGGCAAAGCCGGGCCCCATTGGAGTTCTCGATCGCAAAGCACCCGGCGGTTACGGCGTCATGCTCGACGACATCGCAGCAGGCCTTATCGCAGGCCCCCTGCTCTACCTGCTCGGCTTGTACGTCTAAGCGCCAACGACGCTAAGCCGCTAAGCCCACAAAACGGCGCTAAGCCAAAACGGCGCTACGAGCGAATGATGTGATTGACGGCCTCGCCCATGGTGTCGAAGAAGACACATGGGCCTGCGGCGCGAAGTTGCTCGAGAGAGGACCTGGGGCCAGGGATTGCGATGGCGCGAAGATTGGGGGCGACCTGCGGATTTGCAGCAACCGCAGCGCTCACGTCAACCGGGCTATCGCCGACGTACCACATGTTTTCATCGGCAGCGGCGATCTTGGAAGCCACTCGAATAAGCCCATCGGGCGCGGGCTTTGGACGCCGTACTTCGTCACGAGTCGAAACCACAAAGTCCGACGTTGTGTAGCCAAGAGCGTGAAGCGCAGGAACAATGCAGGCCCTAGAATTGTTCGTAACGATTCCCAACGGAACACCAAGGCGGCGCAAGCTCTCAATCGCTTCGACAGCCCCAGGACGCACCGTCGCGCGCTCGGCTGCAGCCACCTCGGCCCGATCCAAAATTCCACGTGCGCGAATAATGAGCGGATAGATTTCCTCGTCACGAGTAGCCACACTCGCAGAGGCGCGATTGATCGCATCGAGTATCGGCCGCATCGGCTCGAAGTACCCAAACTCACCAAACATCGCTGCTATCTCAGCTCGGGCGCTCTCAATATCGACCGGTAGGTCTAAGAGAGTTCCATCGAGATCGAATGCCACTGAATACTTCACGTTAACTCCAAGCCCGCGCGGGGATAGCTATCAAAATCTTCGTTGCGAACCAAGGCTGGACCGCAGTCTAGTGTGCGAATCCAGTACTGCCCTGGGGCGATGCAGGATCCCCCACCTTCGAGCGGCGCTAGGGAGCCTGCGGATGCAAGCTTGGTAAGTAAGTGGGGGAAGTTGCATCCCGCCTCGGTGTAGAAGTGGATTGTCGTGCCACAGCGCCCACCGTTGATTTCCGTGATGCAGGGACGATTCTCTCGATCGCCTTTGAAGTCGACGAAGTAGACACCGTGCGCCGCATCATCGATGGCGCGCACAGCCTGCTCTCCCATGCGGGCAAGCTCGGGGTTCTCGATGGTGCGACTCACTGCGGGCGCTCCAGTGATTCCCGATGGCGAGACGTGCGGCAAGACGTACTCAAGACGTTCGCGTGCGCCGCTTGCTACAAGCACACCATCACTAAAGAGCGCCATCCAGCTGAGGTTATCGCCTGGTAGATAGGCACTTGCGGCCATCTTGCCAAAGCCGTTGTAGTGCTCGATCCACGCCAAGGCGACACTCACACTGCGGCATGGCAGTGCTGCGCCACCTATTCCCAACCCAGGTGCGCCCGAGCCGCGAACCCAAACCGGCTCATCGCCCTCTCGCAATTCGGCAAAGGCCTCGTGAACATCAGCTTCGTTCGAAAGCAGTCGCGTCGCAGGCACTCGCAACCCAGCCGCCAGCAAAATTGCCTGGGTCTTTGCCTTGTCGTCGGTCACATCAAGAATGGACGTTGTTGGCAGCGCTGTCTTCATGTTGCCAAGCGCTCCCGCATCGCGAAGTTCGGCCACAGCGCGCACTTCCACCGGGTGCGTTGGAATAATTACATCCACCGCTTCGGCCTTGGCAATTTCGAGAAGCGCCCGTCGGTAGCCCTTGGCATCCTTCGCGAAGGGAATGAGGTAGGTCTGGTCGCACAAACTCAGTGGCAGGTGCCAGCGATTTGCATCGGTTCCGATAAGGCGAAGAGGCTCACCCGAGGCGCGCAACGAGCGACAGAAGTTGACGCCAAGTGGCCCACCAGCGCCCGTGACCAGCACGGTTTTCACGACTTGCTCCCCCGCACAGGGTCTCCGAAAAGTTCTAAGGCATTGCCACCAAGAATTTTGTCTTTATCCGTGCTTGGCAAGTTCATGCCACGCACAGCTCCAATGTACATGAGCGGATGCGCGAGACCGTAGTCGGAGCCCATGAGATAGCGCTCGGCCCCAAGCAGCGCACAGTTGCGCTCGATAACCCAAAACTCGCGCAGCCCCGAGAACTCAAACCAAACATTCTCGACGCGCTCGTCGTGCACAAGTTGTGCAGCGGCCGTCGCAAGCGGAGGCGTATCGCCACCGGCATGAGCGAGAAGAAACTTTGCTTGCGGATATCGTTTGGCAGCCTCAACGGCGAAGCGGTAGCTGGCGATTTCTTGCCAACGCCCGCAATGCACGAGCACCACGAGCGAGTGGCGATTGGCAATCTCGAGCATGGGCGCAAAGCCCTCATCGGTGATGCGTATCCTCGAGAGTGATGGGTGAATCTTGATGCCGCAAATCTCGCCGTGATTTGCCTCGAGGAAGGCACAGTCGGCATCGGAAGAATCCCCAGGTCTGACCCAGGGGAAGACCCAGAGTTTGCCGCCGTAGCCGCCGTCAACTGCGGCATTGGCATCCGCTAGGAGCGCAGCATTTTCGCAGCGATCGGTCGGGCAAAGCGCCGCTCCACTGCAACCCGCCTGGGCAAGCACAGCAATGGTGTCGTCGATGGTGACATGCCGACCGAGAAAGTCGGCGTGGTCCCAGAGACCTACGTGGATATGAGCGTCAATTATCACTGCTGGATCATTCCGTGGAATGGTCCAGCTTACTTCACCGCCAAAGCGCTAGTCGATTTGGCCGGTGTAGTCTTTCAATGCCTTGGTCGGCTTATCAGCCGAGATCTTGACGTTGAAGCTCTCTTTAATGCCGAGCTCGTTGTTGAGAAGCGTGATTCGGTGCTTGCCAACAGGAAGCACGATGTTGCGCTGTGGTGTGCGCTTGCCGGTGTCGCGACCATCGATGAAGATGTTGCAAGGAGGCTTCGCGCTAAGCAGCAGCGTGCCTGTGGCGTTGCTTGCCGCAACTGGTGGCTTGGGCGGCTTGGGATCTTCTTCTTTGGGAGCAACCGGGTTCTCGATTGGCGGCTTTGGAGTGGCCACCACAACAGCTGTGTTTTCCGGCTTTGGCTTGAGCCCCGTTCCACCTGGAGTTATCGGCTTGGTATTGGCAACAACTCGCGCCTTGGCCAGCGTACCCACAACACTGAGTGCAGTGTTGCCGGTGATTTCGACAGGTCGGGTCACAGTGGCAAAGCCATCCTTCTTAAAGACAACTTCGTAGCGCTTGCGCGGATCAATCTTTACATCAACTGGCGCGGTCCCAAGACTCTGGCTCACGCCATCGGCAATGAGGACAACTTCGGCGCCGGCAGGCTCCGAGTTGAACGTGCCTGTGATTTCCATAGCGACCAATTTAATCTCGACACGATCGGCCTTGTCTTGAGAGACCGTAACCGTCTCACTCTTGCTGAAGAACCCTGCAGGCGCTTCAATCTCGATGAAGTGTTCTCCGGGCCGCAAGCTGCGAATTTGCAGAGGAGCCTTGCCAATAGGGCGGCCGTCGAGGCTCACCTTCACACCGGGTGGATTCACAATTAGATCGAGACCGGTCTCGGCATTGGCGATGCCAGTGACCGTTGGTCCCGGCTCGGGGACATCGTTTACAACGGCGTTTACATCAGCCGGATTCGTTCCCAAGACGACCTTGCCATTGGAATCAGTCAAGCCCGGTTCACCGACAGCGACCTCTTCACCATCAACAGGCGTTCCATTGGTGCTTGAAAGCACGATGGCGATGATGCCGCCAGCGATGATGATGGAGATGGCAATCAGAGCGTAGAGTAGATTGCTCTTCTTGGAGGACTGTTGCGGAACAAGCTGTGCGCCGAATTCGCTGGTATTTGTTGGAGGCGCGATGCTCGCAATGCGCAGAACCTCAGAAACTCCACCAGCCGCCGGAACCGCAGGTGCCTTCGTGCGATTGGAACCATCAGCAACTCGATCCGGTTCCGCAAACTCGGCATTGGACTGCGCAAGTTCGGGATTTGGATTGGGTGCATCCCAACCTTGTGACGTCGCCACAAGCGAGGAGAGGTCGGGCTCGTCCACTGCAGTGACCGTTGTATCGGCCCCACCAGAGCTAAGAGCTGATCCGGTAAGCGCAGGCGCCATCGGTGCGCCGGTGAGCGTAGCTGCAGCCATGGCAACAGGCGCCATCGCAGGTGTTGGATAGCTAGGCGGAGAAATGCCGTCGACATTTCCAAGATCCGCGTCTTTGGCAGGCCCCTGAAGAGCTGCGATCTCGGCTTCCTCAAAGGGAGTCTCCTCGTCGTAGATCGAAGTCTCAAGTTCGTCTTCGTCCCACTCGAGATTGGCTTTTGCCGAAGCTCCACCATCGTGGCGCATTGGCGTTGTCGACTTGCCAGCGCGCTTTAGCGGAGGCGGAAGCTTACTTGCGGGTGACTTGCTACCCGGAATCGGTGGCGGATTTGTTTTGCGCGCGTTGAGCGAGAGCGTTTTGGCACGCACCTCTGGGCTACTTGTAATAACCTCGGTTTGCGCTGCCGCTGGCGGCGCCATGTCGCGATACGAGGCGAGCTTTGCGCTCTCTTCTTTGATCTCTTGTGACCACAGCTGCTTCATCCAGCTGGCGAGGTCTTTGCGAGAATAGAATTCTCCCGAGGTGTAGACAAAGGCCTGCAGCTCGTCGTGAAGATCGATAGCGTTTTGGTAGCGGTCTTCGACGTCCTTCGCCAAGGCCTTCAGAACAATTCGCTCAAGCTCTGGCTGGATCTTGCGATTGTATGTGCTTGGCGGGAGAATCTCGACGTTGCGAACTTTCTCGAGCGTCGAGAAATCGGACTCGCCCACAAAGAGGCGCTCGCCGGTTAGCAATTCGTAGAGAACGATTCCGCAGGAGAAGACATCCGAGCGCCTATCGACAGGCAGACCGCGGACTTGCTCCGGAGACATGTAGCCAAACTTGCCTTTGAGGATGCCAGCTTGCGTTTGCGAGCCGCGTCCAGCAGCTTTCGCGATACCAAAGTCGATGAGCTTAACTTCGCCCTCGTGCGAGACGATGACGTTTTGCGGACTGACATCGCGGTGAACAAGTGCGAGTTCGCGGCCTGATTCGTCGCGCTTGTTGTGCGCGTAGTCCAACCCCTCGCAAACCTTCATGATCACAAAGCAGGCTTGCGGCACTGGCATTGGCTCACCCTGGTTGCGATTGCGATCAAAGATGGCTCGCAAGTCGCGGCCGTGGATGTGCTCTAGCGCAATGTAGTACGAGCCCTCTTCGTGCCCCAGGTCAAACACCTGCGCGATATTGGCGTGGTTTAGCTGAACGGAAATCTTCGCCTCGTCGACGAACATCTCAATAAACTCTTTGTCTTCGGCAATGTTGGGCAGAATCCGCTTAACGGCAACAAGCCGCTCAAAGCCCTCAACACCAAACTGTTTGGCGCGAAAGACTTCTGCCATACCTCCAACGTTGATGCGTTCGAGGAGATAGTATTTGCCGAATGGAATGGGCTTGTTCAAGGCCGTACCTTTGGTTCTAGAAGAGGTTATATGGCCAGAGGCCGGAGGACAGTAAGCAGGGGAGCAGCAAGCAGCAAAGTGAATCGCCCTCTAACGGGTGAATTCAGGCGGACCGTACATGAGATGGCATAGGGGGGCCAGAGAATTGCGAAGCCCTAAATTGTACGCATGACCACCTAAGAATGGCTTAGGTCTGGCCAAGATGCAGCAGTTATCGTGTAAGTGCCTCTGCTGGCTGCATTTTCGCGGCTTTACGTGCAGGAAGCGCCCCGCCAATGACTCCGAAGAGCACGGCGACTCCCAGTCCAGAGAACGGGATCCACATTTGAAAGTCGAACAATGTCTTGGGCTTGAAGGCAAAGTCGGCAGTGTGATTGACGAAGGCCCAGTCGCCGAGCATTGCGATCCCGATGCCCAGCCCGACGCCGATGATGCCAGCGAGGAAGCCCAAGAGCGCCGCCTCCCCCACAAAGAGCATGCGAATGTTGTTTTGGGTGCCGCCAATCGAGCGCAAGAGGCCAATCTCCTTTCGCCGCTCACTCACCTGCATGAAGAAGGAATGGGCGATGTTGATGGCGGAGATGGTCACGATCACCAAGGCGATGACAATGAAGATCAAGGTGATGATAGTGATGATGGATGCGAAGCGCTCGCCAAGAGAGTCCTCGAGGCGAAGGTTGGGGACATCCATGAGCCACTTGCCAAAGGGCGCGACGTCTTCTTTGTTTGCAAGCTCGACGATGATCGACGAGTACGCTGTCGCACTTTGCTCGCCAACATACTCGCGATTCCACCGCTGCACGTAGCCGATGGGAATGGTTGCACCAAGCGGTATGGCCCGATCGCTAATTCCCAAGAGCACGCCTTCGACGCGCTTTGGCTGAGCGTTGAGCTTCTTTTGATTCATGTTGACGACGGATTGCCCGAGGTCGAAGTAGAGACGCATTTTGGAGAGACCACCGCGCTGCACGATGAACTGCTCCATCTCGCCGATCACCGGAAGGCCGTGCGACTTGGCATAGTTCTTATTGTAGACCTCGATGAGGTTGCGCGAGACGACGACAGGCACTCGGTGGTGACACTTCATATCGCTGCGCTCGCAGTAGTAGAGGCCATCGCAGGTAAACTTGGGAAGCTCGCAATCGAGCAGAGGCGTGTCGTCTTGCTCCCAATCTTTAAACATCTCGCCGATGTCGTCTTCGCGAACATAGGCGGGGTCGACGCCATCGCCAATAAACTCGAGGGCCATGCGATTGCCTTCGAAGTAGCCCGATAGCGAGACCGGAAAATCGATGGTCATGCGCGGAATAATCGATTTGACGTCGACGAGCTTCTGATTGCGAATCTCGGCAACTGTGGACTCGTCCATGCGCCGGGTGAGGTCTTGGCCAGCGATTCCCGCTGTGGGTGCAATGACCTCGACGCGCTCTAGAGGAAAGACCTCGAGCACTTTATTGCGAACGCCCATTGAGAGGGCGAGGAAAAAGACAAAGGCTGCAACGCCAACAACGATGCCAAAGCCCGAGAGTACGAACTCGCGTCGGTGCCTGCGCGCATTGTCGAGAACAAGCGTTAGAAGTTTACCAGTGGTCACGAGGCGTTCTCCTTCTCGCCCGCATCGGAATTGTTCTTAGGACCGACAGGTTCATCACTCTGGATGATGCCGTCCTTAATATGCACGACACGCTGGGCGAACTGCGAGAGACGCTCTTCGTGAGTAACAATCAAAAGGGTCATGCCGTCTTCACGATTAAGCTCTCCAAAGAACTCGATGACGTTCTCACCAGTTTCGGAGTCGAGGTTGCCGGTAGGCTCGTCGCACAGAAGCAGCCTAGGCTTGTTAAAGAGTGCGCGCGCAATGGCGACGCGCTGCTTTTGACCGCCGGAAAGCTCACCCGGGGGACGATGCGCAAGCTCTTCTAGGCCAACACGCCTAAGTGCCTCCATACCCTGCTCCCGAGCATCCTTCTCGCGCATCGTCGTAAACGATGATGGAAGAATGACGTTCTCGATACAGGTGAGATGCTCGAGCAGATTGAAGGATTGAAAGACAAAGCCAACTTGCTCGTTGCGCATCGCTGCAAGATCGCTTTCGCGAGCTTTCGAGAAATCGATTCCCATAACCTCGACAGAGCCCTTTTCCCAGGTATCAAGGCTGCCGATGATGTTGAGCAGTGTTGATTTTCCGGATCCGCTTTGACCAATGAGGGCGACGATTTCGCCTTCTTTGATGTCGAGCGAAACACCGCGCAACACGGGCGTTTTTGCTTGGCCCTTACCGTAGGACTTGTGCACGTCGCGTACGGAAATGACCGTTTTCGAGGACAGGGTTTCGGATGGCACGGCGCACGAACCCTACCACAGGCACAAGCGCAGTTTCGATCTGGCGCGGCCTACCTTTTGCGGACTATTGCTTGCGAACTACTGCGCGGGCTGAACGGCGACGCTCATGCTAAGTGCTTCATCATCGAGAGCAATGGTCATGCCGGCATACTCAAACCGCAGCAGAATTGCGTACCACAAGTCTGCAGCCTCGCGACTTGGCGCAACTTGGCCGAGGTACTCTCGCAGTTGCGGAAACCGGGCTGGCCAAAGACCAACCGCCGCGACTTCGCGGCTTGGTGCAGACGCCGGTGACAATATGGCAGTCATCAGTGCCTTCTTCGTTGCGAAGAGAAATTGGCTATCGCTTAGCTGATAGTAGATCGATGCCATTGTTGGCACTGAGAGCCTCTTGACCGACTGCCCGTTGATTTTGACGTTCGACTCGAAAAGCGAGCGAGCAGGAATACGCCCTAGTTGATTGGCCAAGAAGCGCTTGCTTCGAAGCGGCATTTGCACAGCCACTCTGCCGCTTAACTCACTCGGGTCGAAGCGCGTTCCGACTGCGTGAATTGCCCGTGGCGGCGGACTCATGGGAATGCCTTGCAAGATGCGATCGATCTCGTAGGCAAGCTCTGGGCACGACTGCTCGTGAAAGGCGGTTGCAGCGGTGGGCAAGTCGACGCCAAGCGAGATGTGCGCCGCCTCGGTTTGTCGCAAGGCTACAAGCCCGGCGCTTGGGCCCGGTCCCAAGACAGCGCTCACTGCAGCAAGACTTGATGGCTGTAGCGGCATTGCAACCTTCGCGGTCGCAGTCCCATTGGGCTCTAGGCGCGCTTCAAATCGCAGCCCTCCAGCGGCGCGCAACAGCGGCAGGCAGCTAAGAAACTCTTCGCCGCCAACCGCACTTGCGAGTAGCGAGAGCACCGGCAGATGCCCGCGTATTGCAGCCTTGCCCTCCCCTACGAGGCTCTGGGTGGCAGCTGGGAGAGCCGAGAAGCCTGTGCCAGCAGCAGCGGCCTGCATGACTTCGAGCCAATCGCCCGCAGCTTGGCTGCCCGGCTGCATGTTCCAAGTCACAGCAGCGACACCGCTCTCAAGTGAGGTCCAGGCCGAGTGAAGTGCAGCGGGATTTGCCTGGGCCTCGGCCGTCTTGCCTGCCATCACGGTGATGTCACGGCCACGGGTGAAGAGCACAATATCCGCCTGTGGGTCGATGCCCTCGCGCAGCCACGGGCTGTTAAAAAGTTCGCCAGCCGAAGAGCCAATTGCCGCAGCAAACGGCTCGGCGACGGATGAGAGTTTTTCTAACGAGGCGAGACTCTCGGCGACAAGCACCATCTCGGCATCTGCAGGCACCCATCGAAGCAGCGGCAAGTCTTGCTCGATGGCGGGCCGCTTAGCCTCTTGCTTGATGTCGGTGGACTTGCCGCCGGCGACGGTTCGAGCCTTAGGGCCGCAGCCAATCAGAGCAATACTTGCCAGAGCAAGTAGGCAGACACGCAAGCGCGGCGCGCGCCTTGTAGACCGCGAAGTAAACTGCTTAGTAAACTGCTTAGTAAACAATGTCACCTACTGAGAGGGTTGCTCGCACAGAGCCAGGAGGCCCAACGAACTGCACTCCACGACGTGCCTTGCGCTCGAGCCGAAAGAGTGTGGATGGACGTTCCATGGGCTTGCCCTCTTTGTTGTAGAACGTCGCGAAGACCAGAGCCTTGCCGATGCGCTCCACCGTATTGGTGACGTAGCCCGCGACAACGATGCGACCGTTGTCCTCGTTCTCGTTTAGATCGGTGATGATGATTTGTTGGGGGTAGTCGAGTTGGACCGCACTCGATACTTCGATGGTGGCACCGCTGGCGTTTGCATGAGCGCTTTGCTCGCCATCAACCAAGGCGAAGGTTCGAGTCTCGCCGGCGGGGATGCGAAGCGATTGCCGCTGAATCTTGCCAACTTCCTTGCCGTCGCCATCGAGGAAACTACCGGCGAGGGTTACCGCCAGATCGAGCTTGCTCGGATTGGTTGCATCGACAAGGACGTAGGTTGCGTGTCCTTCGTGCTCGCCCGTTCCAACCGTCCCCGTGTGCAGTGTCATGAGTTCGCCGTGTACGACGATTTGCTTGCGGTCAGCCTCTTTGGGCTTCCACGTATCCTTCTCGCATGCGGTCGCGAGTAGGAGTATTGCCATGAGGGCAACATGTACTGCGGCAATGCGCGTTGCAACTGCTGGCCGCATGCCGTTACGAAGCAGCATAACCAGTCCTTGAATCGTCAGGACTAGCCGTGCGCTGCGACGCGCTGGCTGCGAAGGGCGTAGTAGTCGAGCAGAGAGCGGGCGCCTTTGCCGATGGTCTCGAACTCGGAGAAATCGAAAGGTGCGATGGACTCGGCGAGGGTATTGGCACGCTCCTCGGCGTTGAGTCGCTTGTCGATGATGACCCGATATTGCCCTTTTACCTTGCATAGCCCGCCACGCATCATAGAGGAAGCGATGGATTCGTAGCTCACCTTAACATCGATTAACTGAGCTGCACTTTCGAGCTCAGCGAGCATCTCCTTGGGCTTCATGGAAATCACACTAACAGGCGCGCCAATCCGGAACCACTATTCTGTAGGGCGAGGAGAGCAAACCCAGCAATTGGGATCACTTGGAGATCGTTTAAGTTTTTTCCCGATCGCCGCCAAGCCTCAGAATATCGTCTAAGAGATCTTAGGGGACGGTTGCCGAGTCGATGGAAACATCGGCACTGCACATCGAAACTCTGCCCCTTGGCCAAGAGTCGAGTGCAAACTCAGCTCGCCGCTATTGTCCTCGATGATGTTGCGCACGATGCACAGCCCAAGACCTGTGCCTTCGCCGTTGCTCTTGGTCGTGTAGAAGGGTTCGAAGATCCGGGTTTTGTCCTCATCGGAGATCCCGGGTCCTTGGTCTTTTACTGAGAAAATCACCCGAGAGTCGTCCACGTAGCTGCTCACCTGCACAAGAGTTCCCGAGGGACAGGCTTGCACGGCGTTAGTAATAAGGTTGATTACGACCTGCTCCAGCTGCCCGGGAACCGCTTCGATGTCGGGAATGCTCTGGTCCAAATTGCGCTCGAGGCGAACGCCAGACTTGCTAAAGAGGTGTTCGCAGAAGGTAAGCGATTGGTTGATGACCTGATTCATCGACAGTCGTTCGGGCTCGCCAGCCGATGGCCTGGCGTACTGAATAAGATCCCGAGTAAACGTCTTGATGCGGTCTGCACCTTCGGCGATTGTTCGCAGCTTGGCGAGGTCATCTGGATCGTACGAGCCAGCATCTGCCGCAACGCTCTTCTCGGCCTTGCGCAAGAGAAAGTCGGAGTAGACGCCAATTGCGGTGAGCGGATTGTTTAGCTCGTGCACCACACCAGCGGCGATCTGGCCAAGCGTCGAGAGCTTCTCGGCATGCACCAATTGCCTTTGCAAATCGCTAAGGACGGTTTGATCTTGGCCAACAGCGACGACGGCGTGCACCGCCCCGCGACTTCGAATGGAAGCGACGCGCCAAACAACCTCGACCGTGCGACCCGACTTGGCGATGAGCTGCGACTTGCCATTGGCTCCATCGTTGCCAAGCATTCCGTCTGCAAAGACTTTCGCAAGTTGGTTGCGATCGGTGACGGGAAAGTGGTCTCGCAGGTCTTTGCCGATGAGTTCGGAGCTGCTCATGCCAATGCGATCGCACAGCGCCTTGTTGCAAACACGGATTCGCCAGTTGCTATCGATACCGAGAATGAGTGCGCTGGCGTGCTCGATAAGCCGTGATTGGTAATCTCGAAGGCTCTTGGTGTCGTGATAGAGCCGCTCGTTTCGAAGAGCACTTGCCAGCTGGTTCACCAGCGGAAGAATGCGTTCTTCATCGACGATCGAACGATCCGTGCCGAGCGGATAGCCAACGTCTAAGACGCCGTAGAGTTCGCCCGCCATCGCCAAGGGCAGCGCAAATCCATCTGCGACTCCGCTAAATGGTGAGTCCCATCGCTCGGAGACAAGCAGCATGGCACTGTTGGCAACCGCACCTTTGATGTGTGTCTTCTCAATGGCGCTCTGCCGCAGGCGCAGCTGCGACATATTGAGATCGCGTCGAACATGCTCTTGATCGCCGTAGCCGCGTGCTGACTCTTCACCGCGAAGGTCGACCAATCGAAGCATGAAGTAGCGCTTCGGGAAGAGCTTTGTGAGCAGTGCTACAAAGCTCTCGGCGGTTTGCTCTTCCGTCTGATCGAGAAATAGCGTTCGTCCGAACTCTAGTACCCCCTCAAGCATCTGCTCGGGGCTAGGACTCGTCAAAGTATCTTCGTTACTGCTTGCCATCGTACTATCGGCTTTCGGGGTCTTTGGCGGATTGTCGCACAACGCCTAAGTTCTGCTCGCCCAATTTCTTCTGGCGAATTTCCTCTTCATGAGATTCGGCGATCTGCTCAAGACTGATTTGCGCTGTAGTATCGCCGTCGTCGTCGAGCAAAAAGGCTGGCACCGGCGCTGATTCCGAGGCCTCCACCGACCTATCGAGGTCGACGATGCTCGCGGAGCCAACGTATTCGACTGTCTCGTAGTGAGTTATCCTGCCGATTTTTTTGACGATTTCTGCCATTCGCTCGGCCTCGTCGACAATTGTCTTGGTGTAGCGAAGGTGATTATCAGACAGGTTGCCAATGCGCTCGATAAGTTGCGCGTAGCCAATAATTGACGTGAGTGGCTGATTTAGCTCGTGGGCGGCAGCTCCGGCGAGGCCTGCCAGGAGGCTGCGCTGCTCTTGGTTCTTGAGCTGCTCCTGAGCGACAAGCAAGCGCTGCTCGATTCGAATGCGATCGCGAAGGTCGCTGAAAATGCCAACCGTGGCCACCTCGCGCCCCGCTTGATAAATGATGGCTGCGGTCATATTCACGGGCACCATCTCGCCCGATTTAACCAAGACCTCGCGGCGAATCTGCTCGAGGCGACCTGCCCCGCCATAACCTTCGGAGCGAAGCATGCGCATCACCTGTCGGGCAACGCCTTCAGGGTACAAGCCTGTGACGTTTAAGCTGCCAACCACATCGGCCGCGCGGTATCCAAAGAGTTGCTCGGCCCCTTTGTTAAAGACGATGACGCGCCCTTTCATGTCGACGGCGATGATTGCGTCGACCGCCGAGTCAACCAGGTTGGAGAGGAACTCGCTTGAGTGATGAAGCTGCGCTTCGAGCGAGCGCTCTTGCGTCACATCGCGAAAGGAGAGAATCACTGCGCCGTGCTTTCCAAGCACTGTCGATGTCGTAACGCAAACCGTCACCAAATCGCTTGTGGTGCGCAGCTGCATATCGTGCGGCTTGATGTTGTTGCCCTCGAAGACAAGCTCCATCACGGCGGCAATCGTCTTACCTTCGTCGTGTGGCAGGTGCTCGGCCACATTGGTACCCAAGAGCGCATCTCGAGCAAAGCCCGTGAGCCGTTCGGCAGTGCCATTTACGTAAATGAGCACTCCGTCATTGTCGACAACGAAAACGCCTTCGGAAGAGGCTTCGAAATACGCACTAAGAGATTCGATGTTTCTCGCCCGGCGCTCGGCCTCAAACCCAGCCCGAGTGAGCTTGCGAGTTTGATCGCGAAGCCTGTCAAAGAGGCTTGAATCGCGCAGCTGCGACGCGAGTTGCGCGGCCAGAAGAGTGCCGAAGTCCTGGGCGTGAGATGAGAGATGGCCGACCCCAGAAGTGCTCTTGCGAAAGAGCAAGGCTCCCATCGATCGCCCTTTCCAGGCCACAGGATAGACAGCAATGCCAACGACGCCACGAGTGACAAGGTCTTCGGCAATCGCGGAGGTTGCCGGGTGAAGCCGAACGTCATCAATACACAGTGGCGTTCCCTGTCGAATTGCCTCACCAACTTCGGGATAGTCGTGAATCGCCAATTCAAATTGTGAGAGCGTGGGATCGTCGGTGGCCGCAATCACGTAGGCCGCGCTCGAGGACTCGACATGAGCCATCATCGAGGCGCGCTCGAACCCAAGAAGGCGAGCAGCGGTTAGTAGAATTTCTCTTAGAACATCGGCGCCATCACCGCGCTCGGCGATGAGAGCTCGCATTTCCAAAAGTGCGCTATGAAACTTTTGCAGCTCGTCATACTCGTGTCGTTTTGCTGCCTGGTCTGCCGCCAACGCAATGCGCATATTGGTGGCTTGGTAGCCACTATCGAGCCATAGAACATCGTCGGCCCCAAGAGCCAAGAACCCTGCAGCGTCCTCGGTGGGAGTGCAGGCCACTACAAGGGCCACTTGCGAGCTTGGCCCATGGCGCCGAATCGCTTCGATGAAGGCAACGCGGTCTTGGCCCGCCAATACGAAGACGTCGGGGACGGCTTGCTCGACATCGTGCCTTGCCGCCTCGTACGCACCGGAATGCCCTGCTGCCAATACGTGGCGCATCAGGGATTGACGAACGTCTGCCTCGGAGGCCAGAACAGCGATGGCAAGATCCGACAACATGGTGCGGAGGCTAGCCTAACACGCTTAGCGCAGGAACATTTCTGCGGCGGCAACCGCAGAGGCGTAGACATCTTTTAACGGCGCGTCACTCGAGCGGGCCAAAGCCCGGCACTGCTCGTATTCGGGCGCTACGTTGACGATATTGCCTTCGTAGCGCGCCACCTTGACAGAGACGGTGCCGAAGCGGGTTTGCACCTCGCTCATCGCTCGTTCGAGGACTGTGCGATGCACGCGTTTGTACCTCAGCCCAATGGATGTGGTCTCGCGAAACAATGCTGTGACAACGGCATCTTTGGTCGCGTCTTCGCACAGCACGCCAAGCCCAAGTGCGGGCCGGCCTTTCTTCATCGAAATCTGCGTCCACCACACGTCAAGCGCACCGGCACTCATCATCTCTTCCATGGCGTGCTCGCACAACTCAGGACTCATGTCGTCGACATTGGCGCTAAGCTCGATGACAGTGTTGGCCTGTGTTGAGGCCGTGGTCTCGCCAAGCATCGCGCGGACAACGTTTGGGCGATCGGGCAAATCGAGATCGCCGGCACCGTAGCCAATCGCCACAGGGACCATCTCGGGCATCGAGCCCCACATGCTAACTACCGTCGCCAAGATGGCAGCCCCTGTTGGTGTGCACAGCTCAATCGAAAGCCCGCCGTCGCGTATCGGTGCTTTGGCCGCCATCAAGATCTCCACAGCGGCTGGCGATGGAACCGGAAGAATGCCATGGGCGCACTTCACTGTGCCCTTGCCCATCGCAACGGCACTACAGCTCACCGATGCGGGCGCAAGCCAGTGCAAAGCGGCGGCGCAACCAACGATATCGACGATGGAGTCGACGGCGCCAACTTCGTGAAAGGCAACCGTCTCGATTGTAAGCCCGTGCATCTTCGCTTCGGCGACCGCAAGCTTCTCAAAGATGCGCAGGGCAAGCTCGATGACGCCGGGCGCAAGCGCTGAGCTCGCGATGCGTTCTCGAATCTCAGAATAATGATGATGCGAGTGATCATGGGCATGGTCGGCATCGTGCGCGTGATCATGGGCATGGTCGGCATCGTGCCCGTGATCATGGGCAT
>TARA_R110002096_G_scaffold46032_6_pt1 | contig 62886 bp, 61 predicted proteins | sample TARA_R110002096 | Tara Oceans TARA_R110002096 (sample SAMEA4397295) | marine metagenome | biome: Polar Biome; feature: [DCM] deep chlorophyll maximum layer (ENVO:01000326); material: water (ENVO:00002006), including particulate matter (ENVO:01000060) such as... | depth 35 m
TGCCCGTTAAAGTCAGCCCATTGTTTCGCTGGCCCATCAAACCATACGAGGTTTTTCGTTGGTTTTGGGACAGTTGGTTTTTAATCTCTGAACGCCTATTGCTGGTCGGGGTTGCAGTCCTGTCTTGGTATTATGTGCAACCCAGTCTGCAAGTTTCGCAAGATTTTGCCGTCGGTTGGGTCGCACAAATGTGGGTGCGCAATCTGATATTAATGACCACTGTGGCGGGTGGATTGCACCTGTGGCTTTTCACATTCAAAGGCCAGGGGCACACCCTGAAATACGATCCGCGCGATTTGGCAACGGGCCGGATGTTCACGTTTGGCAGCCAGACATTGGACAATATGTTTTGGACAATGGTCAGCGGCGTCACCATATGGACAGCCTACGAGGCGTTGATGATTTGGGCCTTTGCAAATGGGTATCTGAGGGTGTTGCAATTCAATGAGAGCCCAGTCTGGTTTATCGCATTGTTTTTCCTGATCCCGATATGGGAAAGTTTTTATTTTTATTGGATTCACCGCTGGCTGCATTGGCGGCCGTTATATAAATTGGCGCATCATTTGCATCACCGCAATTCCAATGTGGGACCATGGTCGGGTCTGTCGATGCATCCCGTCGAGCACGTTATCTTTCTGGGTGGTGTATTGATCCACTGGGTGATTATCAGCCACCCCATCCACATCCTGTTTCATCTGCAATACTATTGCCTGACCGCCGCCACCACTCATTCAGGGTTCGAGGGGTTGGTGATTAAGGATCGGAATAGATTGGCCTTGGGGACGTTCCATCATCAAATGCATCATCGGTATTTTGAATGCAACTATGGATCGCTGGAAATACCGTGGGATCTGTTTTTCGGATCATTTCACGATGGAACCCCAGAGAGTAAGCAAGCGATGAAAGAGCGGCGCAAGCGTTTGGGCGCTAAACTGGGTGGCTAAGGTATTGCGCAAACAGTGGCCTAGATCAGGTTGTGGTTGGCGTAAAAAAAGGCCGTACAATTTGCACGGCCTTTGAAATCCAATTTATTTTGGCTTAGCCATATAGCGGTTGAACACCCAACATTTCGTGGATGTTGTTCACCTGTGTTTGGCCCAAACCCATGTTCTGCGCCAAGTCGTTCAGGTATGACGCCTCGTTTTGGGTGTCCAAGTTAATGCCCATAACCGACATCATGTAAACTTGGTCTTCCATACCTTTCGGAACGTCACGCACCAAGCCCGCAATATCTACATCACGTTCCATTTCAGCGTTGATGAATGCCGCTTCTTCTTGGCTTAATTCGCCAACATTGGACATCAATTTATCACGCTCTGCTTGGTCGATATTACCATCGGCCTTGGCCGCTTGCATCATTGCGCGGATCATTAATCCCGCCGCGTCTTCGTCTTGTTGTGATGGGGTTTGCGTCACTTGACCGCCGTTACCCAATGCGCCCGTCAGCAATCCGCCCAAGCCACCCGCAGACCCTGCGCCGCCAAGTTTTCCCAGCAGATCGCCCATACCAGCACCACCAGCACCGCCGCCCAAAAGGCCGCCCATCAAGTCGCCCAAGCCACCAGCGCCACCAGTGGATGATGATGAACCGCCGCTAAGGCTACCTAAAATATCGCTAATGCCACCGCTCTGTGAGGACGTAGATCCGGCTCCCAAACTTCCCAGCAGATCTCCAAGACCGCCGCCTGTTTGTTGCTGTGATGCGCCGCCGCCCATCATGCCGCCCAAAAGATCGCCGATGCCGCCACCAGAGGATTTAGCCCCGCCGCCTGTCATTGATTTCATTCCTTTTGCGACGGCAACGCCGAGTGCGACTTTCGCAAGTGTTCCAACCAAGCTCATGACTATCTCCTATAATGTCGAGTCGTTTGGAATATAGGTACGAAAAAGGCTCCTGCCTAGGGCAAGAGCCTTTAATACGTGGCGTCGGCTGGTTATTTGCCGTCCATCGACATGTCCATCATCTCGGCTATTTCAACCGACCCACCGCTGCCGTTAATGGGGCACCCTTTGGCCAATGCGATCGCACCATCCATGTCCACCGCCGTGACAATTGTGTATCCTGAAATTGGATTCGCGCCGCCATCATCCGCCACGCCATTGCTGGAAACTGTTTTGGACATGCCCACTGGCGCGCCCATATCTGCGATGGATGCTTGGATGTCGCCCATCCATGCGCGCCATGCGGCCATGACCGCTTGGCCTTCTTCGGGTGTTTCGGGGCGTGCGCCGCCGTGATAGGCGAAAATATATTTCGGCATTTAAATCTCCTTGGTTTAAGTGGCCAGAATAGCCTCTAGTTTCGTAACGGTTGATGTCCAGCCTATGGTGTGGCTTTCCATTGCTTCTGCGTCTGGCAGGTTGGTGTGGATCAGGGTGAAAATACAGCCGCCCGTACCATCCGATTTCACTTGAAAACGCACATTGCTTTCATGGCCGCGTGCATCATTTTCATCGTGCCATCCCCATGTGAAATCCACAGAATTGGGTGGGTCAATCGCTGTCACCTGCCCGCTCATTTTGTGGGTCTGGCCTTCGCTGTTTTCAATCACCGCGAACCAGTTCGCCCCCGCAGTTAGGTTCATATCAATATCGATACAGCGCATCGTTACAGGGCCCATCCATTCCTTTAGATGTGCCTGTTGTGTTACATGTGCAAACACCACATCGGGCGTATGCGCAAATTTGCGTTCTAGTGTTAAGTCATTCATTTTGTTACTTTCTGTTTTGCTAATGCGGCTTCTAGCTTGTCCAAGCTGCCCGCCCAAAAATCTTGGTAGTTCATCGTCCACGCATGGATTGCCTTCACTGTTTCAGGGCGCACGGAATATAAACGGCGTTGCGCATCCACGCGCTGTTGAATGACACCAGCATTGCGCAACAACTTTAGATGGCGCGAAATTGCAGGCGCAGAAATATTAGATTGATCCTGTAGGTGACCCGCAGACAGTTCGCCCTCGGCCAACAGCCGCTCGACGATTGCAAATCGCGTAGGATCACCAAGGGTCGCAAAAGTTTGGTGCAGTGACATCGAATCATATTTCCTGTATTTGTTAATTAACATTATTGTTATATTATGATTTGTGTCAACATTCATTTGGGGGTTTTCAACGCGGCACATCACAGCTAGCGTTTTTCAAAGGCCAAGGGGTTGCCATGAAACTGACCGAGAATATGACAGGTGCGTTGTTTATGTGCGGGTCCATGTTGGGGTTTGCGTTTAACGATGCGGCAATCAAATATGCGTCTGCGGACATTGGAATTTATCAATCAATTTTTGTGCGCGGGCTGTTTGCGGTGGCGCTAATCGGATTTGTGGCATGGCGCAAAGGCGTGTTTCGCGCCCTACCTGATCGGCGCAATCATCGCTTAATCGCATGGCGGTCCTTGTGGGAAATGGGCGGGACATTGACGTTTCTGACGGCATTGTTTTACCTGCCGATTGCCAATATCACGGCACTGCTTCAGGCGTTACCCCTAACCGTTACATTGGCCGCCGCATGGTTTTTGAACGAGGCAATTGGCTGGCGGCGTGGGGTGGCGATTTTCATCGGCTTCATCGGCGTATTGTTGATCGTGCAACCAGGCACAGACGGGTTCAACGCCTATTCCATTTTGGGGCTTATTTGTGTTCTGTTCGTAACGGCCCGCGATTTGGTTGTGCGTCGGCTCAGCCGATCCGTCAGTTCCTTATACGTGGCCTTCGTAACGGCGGTCGTTATTACCACTGTCGGTGGTTTATTGACCATGTTGTACGAAGGTTGGGCGCCGATGATGGCATCAGAGGTGGCGCTGTTAGCCGTGGCAGGAGGATTGATTTTCGCCGGCTACTTCTTTTCCGTGGCGGCGATGCGGGTGGGCGAAGTCAGCTTTGTCACACCTTTTCGCTACACCGTTATGGTGTGGGCAATTGCGTTGGGATATTTCATTTGGGGGGACATTCCCAATGCGCTGACGATGATCGGGATGACCATCGTCATTAGCATGGGTATTTTCACATTTTGGCGCGAGGCAAGTTTGCGCAAGCGCGAAATGAACCGCGCTTAGAAATCCAGATTTTCAACTGACAACGCATTTTGCTGAATAAATTCACGGCGTGGCTCAACCACATCACCCATCAACTTGGTGAACAGATCGTCGGCGTCCGCCAGATCGTTTACCTTGACTTGCAAGAATATGCGCGCCTCTGGATCCAATGTGGTTTCCCACAGTTGGCTTGGGTTCATTTCACCCAATCCCTTGTAGCGCTGCAGGCTCAGGCCTTTTTCGCCTTCTTCATTCACGATATTCAACAAATCAGACGGCGCGTTGATGATCGTGGTCTTATCGCGACGGTTAAATTTTGCGGGCGCGGCGTACACCTCTTGAAGGCTGTCGGACATGCTGGATAATTTGCGTGCCTCGCCGGATTTCAGGCATTTGCCATCCAATGTGCGTACTTCTTCGACCCCACGCAGGATGCGGCTAAATGCCAATCCATCATCTTGGGTTGGGCGGCCATTCCAACCGCGTTCGTACTCAGTAGCGACCAGATCAAGGCGTTTCGCAACAGCGTCTGCGGCCACTTGTGGACCGGACATAACTTGTTCAAAATTCAGCGCGTTCGCGATGGCGGCCTGTTCCAAAATGTGGTGGCTATAATGCGTCGGGAAGGCGTTCAGGATGGTGCGCGTTTGACGCGCCTCTGAAACCACACGAGCCAAATCGGGGCCCGCCATAGTTGAGCCATTCCCCAATGTCAGGGTCGCACCATCAACGCCTTGTTCGGCCAAATAATCGTCCAATGACACCTGATCCTTTAGGTAAACTTCGGACTTGCCACGCGCCACTTTGTACAAGGGCGGTTGGGCGATATACAAGTATCCGCCTTCAATCAGCTCTGGCATTTGACGGAAGAAAAAGGTCAGCAACAACGTACGAATATGGGCACCATCAACGTCCGCATCAGTCATGATTACGACCTTGTGGTAACGCAATTTGGTGATGTCGAATTCATCGCGCCCAATTCCCGTGCCCAAGGCAGTGATTAAGTTTGTGATTTGTTCGGACGTCAGCATTTTGTCAAACCGTGCGCGCTCGATATTCAGGATTTTACCGCGCAGCGGCAATACTGCTTGGTTTTCGCGCGAACGCCCCTGTTTGGCTGACCCACCCGCAGAGTCCCCTTCCACGATGAAGATTTCGGACAGTGCGGGATCTTTCTCTTGGCAATCGGCCAATTTACCTGGCAATGACGAGCCGCCAAAAGCTGTTTTGCGCCGCGTTAGATCGCGTGCTTTGCGTGCGGCTTCGCGGGCGAAGGCGGCCTCTAGGATTTTGCTGACGATTTGTTTGGCGTGGACTGGATTTTCCTCGAACCATTCGGACAGTTTTTCGTTCATCAGGCTTTCAACCACAGGACGCACTTCGGATGAAACCAGTTTGTCCTTGGTTTGCGAGCTGAATTTTGGATCGGGAACTTTAACCGACAAGACGCAAGTCAAACCTTCGCGGGCATCGTCGCCGGTGAATGAAATCTTTTCTTTCTTTGCGATACCTGATGATGCTGCATAGCTGTTTATTGTGCGGGTCAATGCGCCACGAAAACCCGCGATATGCGTGCCGCCGTCGCGTTGTGGGATGTTGTTTGTGAACGGCAAGACGTTTTCGTGATAGCTGTCGTTCCACCACATCGCACATTCGACGGTGATGTCATCTTTCTCGCCCACGATATAAATCGGTTCTTCGATTACGGGTGACTTTGATCGGTCCAAGAAGCGTACAAATTCCTTGACCCCACCATCGTAAAATAATTCCGTTTCTAAATGATCAGCGGGACGTTCGTCCCGTAGGATGATTTTGACGCCAGAGTTCAAAAACGCCAATTCGCGCAGGCGGTTTTCAAGTGTTTTGAAAACATAGTCGCGGTTAGAGAATGTGTTCCGTGAGGCCATGAAGCGCACCTCGGTGCCTGTTTCGCCGTTGGCGTCGCCGATGACTTCTAAATGCTTGGCTGTCTCACCGTGTTCGAAGCGTGCAATGTGGACTTTGCCTTCGCGCCAGATCTTCAATTCCAACCAATCGGACAGGGCATTCACAACGGAAACGCCAACGCCGTGCAGGCCGCCAGAAACCTTGTATGAATTGCTGTCGAATTTACCGCCCGCGTGCAGTTGGGTCATGATGACCTCGGCGGCGGAAACGCCTTCTTCGGCGTGGATGCCAACGGGGATGCCACGGCCGTTGTCACGCACAGAAACACTCTCGTCCGCGTGGATTGTGACGGAAACAAAATCGGCGTGTTTGGCCAATGCTTCGTCGATGCCGTTATCCACGACCTCGTAAACCATGTGATGCAAACCAGAGCCGTCATCGGTATCACCGATGTACATGCCAGGGCGTTTGCGCACAGCCTCTAAGCCTTTGAGAACTTTGATAGAATCGGCGCCGTATTCTTCGACGTTTGGTTGCTCGTCTGACATCAGTATTATTCCCACTGTTATGTGCAAAATATAGCTGATTTGCGGGGGAATGTCACCCCATGGCACCATATTTTGCGTCAGGTGATGGCGATAATCAGCCCAACCAAAATCAACGCAATTCCCGCCCAAATATTCGTGCGACGCACGGCGTCAGGCGATGCCAAAAAGCGGCGCATCTGGTCGACAAAACTGGCTAAAATCAAGTTACCTGTCAGAGGAACAACGAATGATAAGGCCGAGATCGCGACCATATCGTATTGCGTTAATGTGTTGAAATCAAAGAAGCTAGGCAGCAGAGTCATGTAAAACAAACTGGCCTTTGGATTTGCGATCACAGCGGCAAAACCGGCAAGGAAGCCCGCCCAGATTCCCGGGCGCGTCAGAGCAGAGTTTTCAGAGAGGATTTTGTTAGGCCAGCGCACCAAAGCGGCACCCATCAAGAGTAAAATTAGGGCTGCAACATAACGAAAAATGATCAAGATGTCGGCATAGATAGAAACCAGATATGTAACACCCAGCAAGGCCACGAGAGGCCATAATACATCGCCCGCAGCCACGCCAAATGCCAAGGGTACGGCGGATTTAAAGCCGCCAGAAACCGCGCGCGCAATCACCGCAACCCAGACGGGGCCTGGGGTGATGAATAGGATGAACAAGGCCCCCGCGTAGAGTGCAAGTTGCGTAATTGTGATGGTCATGGGGTGTAGTTTTGTGCCGATTTTCAGTGCATTGCAAGCGATGAAATTCAGTGCCGCGCGGTGGGGTAAGAAGTGGAACAGAGTGAGGATTTTGTTGTGCCGTAAACGCACGGTATTTATGCAGCAATCGGGAAATTAACATTTGGCCTTCGGCGAAGATATTTTTGCAAAGTAAAGTTATGCATCGCCAACAATGTTGCCATCCACGTCAAAATTCCAAAAGGGGTTGTGGGCGATTTCCCACAAGTGGCCGTCGGGATCGGTGTAATTTCCAGAGTATCCACCCCAGAAAACTTCGGTCGGTTTGGTGATGCAAATTGCGCCCGCATCCATGGCTGTCGCGTACGCCGCATCCACGGCTTCGCGGCTGTCATAGTTGGTGGCCAAGGTTGCATTTCCTGTGCTGCGGCCGTGGATTGGCATGCACAAATCCTTGGCCAAACCATCGCGGGAATAGAGGCTGAAAAATTGGCCGTTCATTTTGTAAAAAGCGATACTTTCGTTGCCGCCTTCAGATTCAGTGAAACCGAGTGCCCCGTAGAAGGCGCGGGATGCTTCGATATCTTTGACCGCCAATGTAATCATTGAGATGCGTTGGGATTTCATGGGCTTCCTCCGATGATGACTGATCCTGTGGCGTCTTCGCTAATTTCCAGATGTTGCGCTCGATTTCCCAAACTGTCAAATAATTCCGCGCCTGTGCCCGTCATCCATGCCTGTGCGCCCAGCGCGACGATTTCATCGTACAATGCATCACGCCGATCAGCGTCAAGATGCGCAGAGATTTCGTCTAGCAACAAGATAGGCGCTGCGCCAAAATCCTGAGATAGGGCGCGGCCATTTGCAAGGATCAGACTGACCAACAGTGCCTTCTGCTCGCCTGTGGAACACAGCTTCGCAGGCGTTCCCTTGGCCGCATAAATCCCGTGCAGATCGTCGCGGTGCGGCCCGATTAAGGTGCGTCCTGCAGCCATATCTGCGCGGCGATTATCGGCAAAAGCATCGCGCAGATCGTCGATGATAACGTCGTCGCCATTGGCGCCGATCAGGGTAAGATCAGCAGAGGGAAATGCGGTTTCGGCATCTGATTGCGCCTGTGCGATACGATCAATTGTGTGCAGGCGATTGCGTTCAATATCTGCGCCTGTTTGCGCCATTTGTCGTTCCACGGCCGAATACCACGACGGATCAGTAATCCCATCCTTTAGCATACGATTACGTTCGCGCATGGCGCGCTCATAAGCCAATGCGTGATCCGCATGAGAGGGTTCGAAGCTCATCGCCAAGCGATCAAGGAAGCGACGCCGCCCTTCGGCGCCTTCGACCCAAAGGCGATCCATGGCGGGAACCAGCCAAACAACGCGCGCGATGCGACCAAGGGCGGTTTGAGTGGCCGATTTACCATCAATGCGCACCGTGCGCGACCCCTCGCCAGAATAAGTCGTTTCGATTTCGTGGATTTGACCTAATGACTGCAGGGTCGCGGTAATTTTCCAGCCCAAGTTTTCAGGTGTGCGTGCCATTTCGTCAACCCGGGCGCGGCGTAATCCCCGACCCGGAGAGAGTAATGATAATGCTTCGAGGATGTTGGTTTTGCCAGCGCCGTTCGATCCGTACAATGTAATCGGGCGCCCGTCATCGGTTAATACGCGCGCCTTTTTGTAAGATCGAAAATGAGAGAGTTTAAGGTCCGTTACCGCAAGACGGGGCACATGTTACACCCGCATTGGCATGACGACATAAACCGCAGATTCATCATTGCCTTCGCGCATCAAGGTTGGATCGCCTGATGAGTTGAACATGAACACCGCGTTTTCGCGATCAACCTGACCTGCGATTTCCAACAGATATTTGGCATTGAACCCAATTTCAAGGCGTTCGTCAGCGTAGGCCACGACCAGCTCTTCTTCTGCGGCACCACTGTCGGGTGCGTTGACAGATAAGATCAAACGATCCTCGTCCAATGTCAGTTTAACGGCGCGTGAACGTTCAGATGACACGGTTGAAACCCGATCAACAGCGCTTGCGAATTCCGATGCGTCCACTTCCAATCGGCGTGTGTTACCCTGTGGGATAACGCGGGTGTAATCGGGGAAAGAGCCGTCGATCACCTTGGATGTCAGAACGATTTCGGGGGTCGCAAAACGGATCTTTGTTTCGGACACAGAAACGGCGATTTTCATCTCGTCTTCGTCCAACAATTTGCGCATTTCCGCTACGGTTTTACGTGGGACGATGACACCCGGTAATGTGTCTGCGCCATCGGGCAGATCGGCATCGATACGTGCCAAACGGTGGCCGTCGGTTGCAACACAACGCAAAACCTTGCCGTTTGCGCCGTCAGATGCGTGCATATAAACGCCGTTAAGATAGTAACGGGTTTCTTCGGTCGAGATTGCGAATTTTGATTTGTCGAACAAACGGCGCAATACTTCAGCGTTAGCGCTGAAGTTGCAGGCGTATTCTGATGTGGCCATCACGGGGAAATCTTCGCGTGGTAATGTCGCCAGCGAGAAATGCGAGCGACCTGCGGTGACGTCCAGACGATTGGCCGTACCGTCGTCAGCCAATTCAACCATCGCACCGTCGGGCAATTTACGCACGATTTCATGCAGGGTGTGTGCGCCAACCGTTGTGGCGCCTGCGCGTTCGACCATGCCGTTCACCTTGTACACAACTTCGATGTCCAAATCGGTGGCGCGAAATGATATTTCACTGCCTTCGGCCTCGATCAATACATTCGCCAAAATTGGGATCGTGTTGCGGCGTTCCACAACGGATTGCGCCTGTGACATCGCCTTTAATAATGCGCTTCGTTCAATGCTGACTTTCATAACCTTGATCCCCTATAACTCGGACTGTCAAAATGGCTTAATTTGTGTGTTATTTCAACTTAAAAACACATTTCATTGGAATTGCGGTGGGGTCAAGGGCAAGTGGTTATTTGCGGCTGATTAACAAGCCTGCCGCTGTGATTAATATCATGCCAAGGATAGATGCGGTATTGGGGTAATCGCCAAACAGAATGATGCCCAAAATAATCGCCCAGATCAGAAAACAGTAATCGAACGTGGCGATAATAGTGGCCGGACCGTTTTGATAGGCCATCGGCATGACGATCCCGATTGCGGTCATCAGTACGACTAATGCCGCGATGATTGTCCACGTGCGCGGCGTCATGATTGACCATTGGTTTGTCAGGAATGGAAATTCGGTGACGGGGTTTGCAATTGCAATGATGATTGTACCGATCAAACCCAGCACCAAGGTAAAGAGTGTGAGTGAAAGCGAGAGCGAGAGTGGTGAAATATTACGACATTTTGTGCGGGTGATGATCGCCTGTAGCGCATAAAAAAAACCGCCGATGATCGGCAGTATAGTGAGGTAAGAAAAGCTGTCGCTGTTGGGTTGAACGATGAAAAGAACGCCCAGAAAACCAATCGCAACACCCAGCCATCCGCGCCAACCCACCGGTTCCTCCATGAAATATGCGGTGATCAATGCGACGAAAATTGGCGCAGTGTAAACGCCTGCCACGATGGTGGCCAAAGGAGTAAAGGGAATCCCTGTATATATTGTTATCAACATAACGGTCATGCACCCCGCACGCGCCATCGGCCATTTATGAAATGCGCCACGCCAAGTATCGCGAATCTGACGGGTGGGCCATGCCAGTGCAAGGAAGAGTGGGATTGTCAGGAATCCGCGCAGCGTAAAAATTTGCCAGACAGTCAATTCTGTCGAGCTGAATTTTATCAATGCCTCTTGCAATGCAATAAGGAATGTTGCGCACAACATTAATAGAATTGCAAAACCTGTACGATCTTGGGTGGGTGGTATTGGATGGCTCATGCGGTGAGCCTAACGTGTTTTTTGCATGGCGATGAATGTATCACGCCATGCAATGATCTGTTCACGCCAATCAGCCCTCTAACATCCGACGCAAAACTTCGATGTCGTTTGCGATTTGATTGTCGATGGATCGGAGCTCTTCGATTTTCTTTACCGCGTGGATCACAGTTGTGTGGTCACGTTTTCCAAAACGACGGCCGATTTCAGGCAGGGATTTCGATGTTAGTTTTTTCGCCAAAAACATCGCCACCTGACGCGGACGCGCGATCGAACGGGTACGCCGTGCAGACAGCATATCGGTTAGGTTGACGCCATAATGGTCGGTGACCTTGCGGATAATTTCATCAATTGTGACTTTGCGGTCTGTGGCACGCAGGATATCGGACAGGCTTTCTTGGGCCATTTCCAATGTGATTGGGCGCCCGACCAATGAGCCGAATGCATAGAGGCGCGTTAATGCACCCTCTAGTACGCGAACATTGGATGAAATGCGGTGCGCCATGAATTCCAAAACGCCCGGTGACATTTCAACGGATGGGTTGCGGCCTGCCTGAATTTCTTGTTTCGATTGCAAAATTCCAAGGCGCAGTTCGTAATCGGTTGGATGAACATCCACAACCAAACCCCATTGTAGGCGCGATTTGATGCGATCTTCGAGATGTTCCATGTCAACAGGGGCGCGGTCGCCTGAAATGATGACCTGTTTGTTCTGGTCGATCAGCGCGTTGAATGTATGGAAGAATTCCTCTTGGGTAGAAGATTTTCCGGCGATGAATTGAACATCGTCAACCATCAACACATCAACCGAGCGGAACATTTCCTTAAAGCTGATGGTGTCTTTGAAACGTAACGCTTGGACGAAGCGGTACATGAATTGTTCGGCCGACAAATACAGCACACGCGCGTTTGGATCACGGCGTTTAATTTCCCATGCAATGGCGTGCATCAAATGTGTTTTACCCAGACCGACACCACCGTGCAGGAACAGAGGATTGAACGAAACATCGCCACCTTCGGCAACGCGACGGGCAGCAGCGTGCGCCAACTCGTTAGGCTTGCCAACCACGAAATTGTCAAACGTGAACCTTGGATCCAATGCGGCACCTGGCAAATCGGCGGAACCGGTAGTTGCGCGTTCAGTTTTTGGTGCGGTTGTTGGTTTGACTGCCCGATTGACAGCACTTGTTGCGAAATTCAGGCGATCAATGTTGATGCCTTGTTTTGCGAACTCGATTTTAATTGCATCGCCATAATTGCGTGCAACCCAATCGCCAATAAATTTAGTCGGCGCGGAAAATTGCGCCGTTGCACCATCCATTGATGTCAGTTCCAAGGGGTTAATCCAATTGGTAAAGGCAGCCTCACCAACAATCTTCCTTAGGGCCAGTTTAATTGCTGGCCAAATTTGCGTTCCCATAAATTTTTATTCCATATATTTTTAGGACTGACGCCAAGCCAATCCGCGAGCCTTCCAGCCGTTTGTTCTACCCCTGTGACGCGATGGATCAAGGTCGCCCTCGAATCCTTCGGTTACGTTAACGCAATTCACAGACCATCCCTGTGCTGCAAAGATTTCGATCATCAGTGCCGCCGCCGCGAGCGAACGCACGCCAGAGCGACACAGAAAATAAACATCCGAGGGCGCAGCGCCATTCAGTGTGTCCATTAATTGTGATGCGAATTCTTCGTTTTGGGCCATGTCTGGGAATTGTTTCCATTCAATCAACGCCGCTTGTTTATTCAACGGCGATAAATCGGGGATACCCACAAATGACCATTCGGCATTCGTTCTGACGTCGACCAATATGGCGTCAGGTTTTTCTGCCAAGCCAGTCCAAGTTTCAATCGGGTTTGCATCAATAATCGTTGTCATTATACCCCCGCTTTAAAAATTGTCTCTGAATCACTTGAGGACTTTGGCCCATCGCAAACCGCATTTCAACGTATCTTCATTGTTGACACGAAAAGAATCGGAACAACCCGGACATTTTTGTAACACGTTGAATTTAATGAAAAATTTAAACATTACACGCCAAAAATCACCACGTCATCTGACAGGTGTGCAGGGTAACACCGATTTTGAGAACCAAGTAGCAGGCAGCGACTCGGTATGTGGATAACCTACGCGCAAGGGACGATTCCAACAACGTGAACAAATTAGGAACGACGCTAAGTCATTCAAAAAATTGACATAAAAAAACGAGGCCGAAGCCTCGTTTTTAAATTCTAAGTCTTAAGCAAGTCTTAAGCGCTAAGGCCTTTGATGCGTTTGCTTAGGCGTGACAATTTACGTGCCACGGTGTTTTTGTGGTAGATACCTTTGGTAACACCGCGCATCAATTCAGGCTGTGCCTCTTTGAATGCGGATTGCGCAACGGATTGGTCGCCGCCCGCAATCGCTTCTTCGGTTTTACGCAAGAATGTGCGGATACGCGAACGACGCGCTTTGTTTACTTCTGTGCGACGCTCTGTTTGGCGTGCGCGTTTTTTTGCTTGGGGCGTATTAGCCATGATAATTTCCTGATCTTGTCGAATGCGAAAGATGAAGCCGCCGTATAGGGCTGATCCAATTGATAGTCAACGGGGCAAACGCACCTTTATGCATGACATTTCCCTTAGGTCTGGCATTTAGCGCAAAAGAAGGTGGAACGTCCAGCCTGAACGATTCTTTTAATCGATCCTGTGCAATCGGGTGTACGGCATTGTTCGCCTTCACAGCCATATGCAGCGAAAGAATGTTGAAAATAGCCCAAATCGCCATTGGTTTGACGGTGATCTTTCAATGATGACCCCCCTGCGGCAATCGCTTGGTTCAAGACATCACGTATTATGGGCGTCAGAATTTCGATTTTTGCGCGGCTGACATTACCCGATAAACGTTTCGGGCTGATGCCCGCGCGCCACAGGGATTCGCAAACATATATGTTGCCAAGCCCAGAAACGATGCGTTGATCCAGCAGTGCGGATTTAATGGGGGATTTTTTGCCCTGCAATTTTGATGTCAGATAGTCCGAATCGAATCCATTGCCCAAGGGTTCGGGGCCAAGATGGGCAATCAGCTTATGTGCATCCAATTCATCGGTGGGAATCAGATCCATCGCGCCGAAACGGCGGGTATCGTTAAAGGTAATCCGTGTGCCATCCGCCATATCCAACACAACATGGTCGTGTTTTGCGGGTGTCGCGTGCAGATGATGAAAATCACCCAACATATCCCCGCGATCGCCCGTCAGCGGTGTGATAATCATCCGACCCGACATGCCCAAATGGATCAACAAGGTCTCGCCAGTATCCAAATCACACAGAATATATTTGGAACGTCGGCGCAGACGTAACACGGTCGCGCTGGTCAACCGTTGCGCCATGTTTTCAGGAAATGGCCAGCGCAAGTCGGGGCGGCGAATGTCGGCGCGTGCGATAACGCCACCAGTCATAACAGGTTCCAGACCACGGCGAACCGTTTCGACCTCTGGTAATTCCGGCATAATAAAAGGGCGTCTTTCGTGTTAAATTTATAGGCTAGCGAGTTGGGAACAATTCACAACGTAAAATTCATCCTCTTTCACCGATGGCACATCAACGTTGAACGACGGATCATTTGTTTCCAACAACAAATCATCTGCCTTGCGAATAATGCGCACCTTTGGTGTATAATTACCAGCGCTAGTCTCTTGGGCGGCATAAAGCCCCGCCTGATCCAAATTCATCGTTCCCGTTTTAACCTGGTCAACAATGTTTGTGCACACACGCGCCATTTTCTGCCCTGCCAGGTCTGATGCACGCCCGTTCACCATTTTCAGCGAGAGAATACTGATAGCGACAAGCAAAACAATGTTTGCAACCAATAGCACCTTCCTTGTTTTCTTGTTCATGCGTGTTTCTCCTTTTGTGAATACACCTTAAAGTAGATTCTCAAATTTTCGAGAATTTTCTTCATACATCGTAATATTTTTAAGTTCGCTCAAGTGACGCATTCCCTCGCCCGCCTGAACCGCATATAAGGGCGTTAATTCAGGAGTTGCACGATGGCTAAACATAATCCAAGAACCCATTTCGGCTTTGCAGAAGTCGACGAGAAAGACAAAGCGGGCATGGTGCGAGGCGTGTTTTCGTCAGTGGCCTCGAAGTACGACATCATGAATGACGTCATGTCCATGGGCATTCACCGCCTGTGGAAAGATGCGATGATGGATTGGTTGGCGCCACGCGATGGCCAGCAATTGTTGGATGTGGCAGGTGGTACCGGTGATATTTCGTTTCGTTTCCTGAAACGCGCACCAAATGCGCATGCCACGGTGTTTGATATGACCCAAGGTATGTTGGATGCAGGCAAAACCCGCGCCGAGGCCGAGGATTTATCCGACCACCTAAATTGGGTATGTGGCGATGCGATGGCCTTGCCGTTCGCGGACAATTCATTCGACGTTTACACGATTTCCTTCGGCATCCGTAACGTCACCCGCCCCCAAGAGGCATTAAACGAAGCATACCGTGTATTGCGCCCCGGTGGGCGTTTGATGGTGTTGGAATTCAGCCAAATCCCAAACCCGGCGATGCAATGGGCCTATGATCGGTATTCGTTTAATGTGATTCCACCAATGGGAAAATTAATCGCAAATGATGCAGACAGTTATCGATATCTGGTCGAAAGTATTCGCAAATTCCCCGATCAAGACACGTTTTTGGGCATGGTGCGTGACGCAGGTTTTGCCAATGCCAAATACCGTAATATGACCATGGGTGTTGCCTGTCTGCATTCGGGATGGAAAATCTAAATGCGCGGACCACATAATATTTGGCGTCTGATCCGTACAGGCGCAACGTTTGAGCGCACGGGCGCAATGGATGTGCTGTTGGACAAGCTGGACTTGCCACCCATGGTGAAATTGACCGCACGGGTTTTGGGATGGCCGTTCAAGTTGTTGGGTCTAAAGGGTGATCCACAGTTTCCCCCGATTGTGCGTGCGCTTACCGCGCTTGGCCCTGCGTATATCAAATTCGGCCAGATCATGTCGACCCGCCCTGACGTGGTTGGGACAGAGTTAGCGCAACAATTGCGGGTGCTACAAGACAGCCTGCCGCCGTTTGCGTTGGATATCGCACTACAACAAATCCAAGAGGATTTGGGGCGACCAGCCGCAGAAATTTTTGACGATATTTCCGAACCCGTCGCCGCCGCATCCATTGCACAGGTGCATTCCGCACGTCTGAAGTCGAACGGTAAAAAAGTGGCGATCAAGGTATTGCGCCCCGGCATCGAAAAGGCATTTCGCAAGGACATTGACGCTTTCTATTTCGCGGCCAACATGATCGAGCGCCTGTCCCCGCGATCACGTCGTTTACGCCCCACGGCGGTCATTGAGCATTTTGAGTCCATCGTGCGTGGCGAATTGGATCTACGCATCGAAGCCGCCGCCGCCAGCGAATTTGCTGCCAACACCGCCAAAGATGCGGGGTTTAGCGTTCCAAATGTGATGTGGGACCAATCGGGTCGGCGCGTTATGACGTTGGATTGGGTTGATGGTGTGCCATTAGGAGATGTGGACGCCATACGCGCCACGGGTGTGGACATGCCCGAACTTTCGACGCGCATTTTGTCGATATTTTTGCGCCACGCCCTGCGCGATGGCTTTTTTCACGGCGACATGCATCAAGGTAATTTGAAGCTTAACGCGATGGGGGAATTGGTTGCCTTCGACTTTGGCATTATGGGGCGTATCGACGAATATACACGCCGCGTCTATGCCGAGATATTAATGGGCTTCATCCAAAAAGATTATCGCCGCGTCGCCGAGGTACATTTCGAAGCAGGATATGTTCCCGCTGACCAAGATGTGGATGAATTTGCGTTAGCTCTGCGCGCCGTTGGTGAACCAATTTTTGGCCACACAGCCGAGGATGTTTCCATGGCACGGTTATTGTCGCATTTGTTTGATGTGACCGAACGATTCGGGATGGAAACCCGTACAGAGCTGATCTTGTTACAACGCACAATGGTTGTGGTCGAAGGTGTTTCGCGGTCATTGGATCCTGTGACGCTGGATGTATGGGATGCAGCGCGGCCAGAGGTCGAAAACTATATCAAGGAAAACTTGGGCCCGCGAGCCATGGTGCGTGATCTGATGAAATCCGCGCGGGTGTTATCCCGCTTTGGCCCCAAAATGCCACAGATGATCGAGGCCGCGTTACGTGCGCAATCGGCGACACCCACCCCCGAACCGCAAAGCCATTTACGTCTGAAAGCGGGATATGCCGCTGTGGGTGGCCTGGTCGCGGTGGTTGGGGTGTATGCCTTAGGTCTGTTTTAGGATCGCAATTTCGGCCAGAGCCGCATCCGCGTAACCATTCACACCCTGATCAGCACGCCACAAACAATACGCCGCCATGCGCCAATGATACAAGGCACCAATCTGCGCATAGCGCGTGGATACATCCGCATCAATCGCCGCCAGAAAACCATCACGTTCAGCGTTGTGCAATGGCCCAGCGCCATAAATCACGTGCATCGCAGGTGACAAAAACATCGCCACATCCACCACGGGATCGCCCAGCGCAGGACATTGCCAATCGATCAGGCGTAATCCATCAGCACCGAAAATCAAATTGCCAGCCACAACATCGGTGTGGATCAGAACAGGCGCGACTTCGTTAACATCAATCACAGGCGTCATGTTGCGTAAATCATCGCTGCTCTTGGTTTTTACTTTGTCTAAAATATCTAATCCTTGGGTCGTCACATTCGCTGAACTTCCAGATAGAACGCGCAGATCAGTTGGCGGTGTCAGGTGATGAACACGAGTGATTAAATCCGCAACCGCAACCGTATCCCCATCCCAAACCCGTCCATCGATATAATGATACAACAACACCGCACCCAGCGGTGTTTCAACGAAACCATAAACATCGGGCGCAACACCTGTCCCCGCCAAGGCCTGTAAGCAGGCATATTCCGCGGCGGGGGTATTCGCATACAACGGGTTCGCCGACGCATCGACATACAGTTTGCAAATCAAATCCTGATCGCCTGTCAAACGCCACACCTTGTTGGTGCGCCCGCCTGTTTGGGGGTGCCAAACGGCGTTGCAAGGGATCAACCCATCGTCCACTAAAAAGCGATGCAAAGCCGGCTCAATGTCACATACAGAATTCATGCGCCATCTGTAGGGGGGAACGTTTCAGGGCGCAAGCATTCCAGCTTTCCTTGGCGTCTTAATCCGCCTAAAACAACATCGACGGCCCTGTGGCTCAACTGGATAGAGCAGCCCCCTCCTAAGGGGCAGGTTAGTGGTTCGAATCCACTCAGGGTCACCACAGCCACCCAAAACCTTAGGTCAATGCCTAGGGTCGATGACGCCGTCAATGTTTCCATAGAAACCTTGATTGTTAAGAAGGGTAACTTTAAATTTTTCGGCCTAGTTCAACCATTCAATAATCGCAAAGCCTGTATCTTTGCCGATCCATTGTTCTGCTTTCCAAGCTTTTCCACTGCTGTCGCGCCACACGCGGTTTTTAAATCCGGTAAAGCTGTTACGGCAAACTTCTTCGGTCAGGGCCAAGTTATATTGACGCTCCAAAATGGTAACGGTTTGGGATGCTTTGCTGGCAGTTTCGCAGTTTACTGCCAATGTCGCTATACCATTTGTGGCCGACAGATAATTATATTTGCGTGGGCTTTGGGTTAGAGAGCGCGACATCAAATCGTATCGTAATCCACGTGTCGCGGTCAACTGACCGTTACGTAAAACAAAGCTTTTGTTCGTGCCCGTGTAAAAGTTTTCATAGCCGCCATTATTGGCGACTTTTTTGGCGATCTCTTTGTAACCGATTTTGGGAACAGAAATTATGATAAGGGCTTCTTTGATTCCTTTAATGTCTGCGCGGGTCAACTCTTTGGGTGCAATTGTTTTACCAGCCCGCTTTGCCGCACGTTTCGCAATTGTAGCCTTAACCTGCGCCTGCACAACCTTTCGAACAGGGCCCGTATTGTTACCTTCGGAACTACACGCTGTTAGCGCGAAACCAAGACCAAGGATCAGCAAATAAGTCTTCATCTCCAAAAGCGCCCCCATGCGCTGCTTAGGGCGGTGCCGTGTGTGTCGCGGATAGTGCCGTACAATCTATTTTCGATATTCAAACGCGCACCACCATCACGCGCTTGCGTTGCAAGTTTGTTTGATACGACTTTCTTGGATGGCGTGCCCAACGCCCATGACAATGGGATGTCCAATTGAATACCTTTGTCAAAACTACCATCGCCAAAATCTTCGGCTGATACGTCTGTAAGCGTCGCATAGGCACCAACGCGCCAACCATTGCCGAATGTGCGGTCAACGCGGAACGTCGCACCGACGTCACCCGCCAAATAGCGCCCCACGTTGACTTGACCTTCAAAACCTTTGGGCAATCCAAAGTAAGCGGAAACAAATCCCGTTGTGGTGGTGTAATCTTGAAAACCAAACCCTTGCGAAAATTCACGCTGTTTGACGTGGTTGATTTCAGCGCCCAAGCCCCAGTTTTTATCCGCCTGTTTCCACAACAGTTCGGTCGAAATGCCCCCGAACATAGTCTCAAGATAGCCAACCGAAACACGTCCATACACATCAGGTCGAAGTTTGAATACATAATCAGCAGTCAAGCGTTCCAATGCAGGATCACCCTGTTCACGGTACTTATTGCTGTCGGTGCGTACACGATACAAAACGGTTGGGCTTTGAACATTATCGGAAACGCTCTTGTCGACAAGGTTCTTTTTTACAGACCCTGAAACCGACAGGCCGGGCGCAATATCATACGATGCCGCAAAACGCAGGCCAATATCTGCATCCAACGGGTTTTGTGAATCAAACAACGTAATGTTTGCAAAAGGCGCCAGTGACCATTTCAATTTCGGATACAGGTCGGAAGGGCGATTTGTACCCGCAGGTGCAGGCTCCGCATCGCTGATATCGGCGCGCTGTGCCATCAGGACGGATTGGTCTGGATGGTTTTCTAGTTCTTCGATGTCGCGGCGCTGCATGGTGATCGCAACACTCGGCACTCCGCGATCAACAGGAATCACACGAAAGGTTTCAATGGAATCTGGTAACACCCGTGTCATAGCACGGGCGACACGACCAATTGCCTGTGGCACAGCTTTGTATTTACTGTTGCGCACGCGCACTTCTGCGGTAGCGCCGTCAAAGCTGACCACCTCGACTGTCATACCATCTGTTTTCAATAATTTGTTTAACTGTTGGCGCGCTTTGTCATTGATGCCCTCTGTTTGCATCCAATCCGTTGAACGATCAATCACACCTGTGCGAACCGATACTCTGCGCGGTGCGCGATCAACAACACCGACATTGCGTTTAGGATTAAGCGACGTCGAAAACGACAAGCCGATTTCCGAACCATGCATGATAAACGCACCCAATTTGAACCCGTTTCGCATTTGGTATTCAAGGCCGACGTTTATCGGTGATTTACGGTCAAACGCGGCGGAAGTATTGTTCACAGAAATCGTATTTTCAGAAACATAACGGTCCGCGGAATATTCGATTTTGGCATGCAGTCCCTTAACTGGCGTTTGCCATTCCAGCCCACCAAAGAAACCCATAGGACCTGAGAATAGCTGTTTCAGATCTGGTTCGCCGCCCTCGATGGCATCAATGGTTTGAACTTGGTTACTGTCTGAAAACCGCCCCCAACCAAGGCCACCAGTTACTTTCAACGTTGAGGTCAGTTTTTTTGTTGCGACAAAGTATTGGCCAGAATAAATGCCAGTGCCCATAAAGTCACGCAAGCCAACAGCAACAGAAGGAATATATTCCCCCTCATCAACCAAACGATACTGAAGATCAAAGCTACGATCATATTGCGAACCGTCACCGTCGGTAAACCCAGTTTTCGCGTAACGAAAGCCGCCAGATAAGCGCGGCAGGATTTGGAATGTGAATGTGCCACGTGTAGCACCTGCAAACCCGCCCAAAGTTGTAGAAAATTCCGCATCTGGCTGGCTTTCGGCGCTTGGCATATCGATTAAACCAGTCGTGCCATACGCATTCAAAGATGGGGTCATATTATCCGCATTCAATGCGATGGCGCTAACACTTAGGGATAGGCTACTAATAATACCCAGTGTCGTCGTCTTGGATGACAATAATGACATGATCTACCCTCTAATTTATCCCCATTCCTGCTAACAATTAAATGGATTAATAGAAAGCATTGAACCAATACCTGTGATATTTTTTCCCGTTTGTCACAATTTTATCCACTTAAACACATCAGTCCCTACGTACGGATGCAGCCAACATTACGTTCCTCAAAGAAAATCGCAAAAAATTTATACGCCGTCATTTTGTTGTCACGCAGGCTAAATAAGAATTTCATCCGTGGAAATAGTCTGTTTGCGACACTTTTAATGTCGAATAATCCTTTTGAAATCCAAACTTCCGCGTTAGGCTGTCGATCTACAGACTCAGTAACGAAGTTTGCTTAATAGGGAGAAATACATGAAATTCTTTAATCGCAAAGGTGATGCACTGCCTGCTCATCTGATTGAAAGCGCTGCAAATGCACGCAAAGGCAGCGAAGTTGATCGCCGCGAATTTATCACAGTAGCCAGCGCATTTGGCGCGACAGCTGCAACCGCATACACAATGTTGGGCACTGCTGCACCAGCACAAGCCGGCAGCGATGTCGCACTTCAGCAAGGCGGCACAGTACGCATGCAGATGGAAGTCCGCGCATTGAAAGATCCGCGTACATACGATTGGACTCAGATCGCAATGGTCACCGCCGGTTGGCTGGAATATCTGGTTGAGTACAACAACGACGGTTCGTTTAAACCACGCTTGTTGGAAGATTGGTCAGTAAATGACGACGCCACAGTTTACACATTGAACGTCCGTAAAGGCGTGAAATGGAACAATGGTGACGACTTCACAGCCGCAGATGTTGCACGCAATATCGATGGTTGGTGTGATGGTACAGTAGAGGGTAACTCTATGGCCGCACGCATGAACTCTTTGGTTGATCCAGACACCAAGAAAGCCATCGTTGGCGCAATCCAAGTTATCGATGACTACACTGTACAATTGAATTGCTCAGCGTCCGACATCACAATCATCCCTGGCATGGCCGATTACCCAGCATCCATCACACACAGCAGCCTAAACAACGACAATGTTACAACGAACACCGTTGGTACAGGCCCATACACATTGGAATCACACGAAGTTGGTGTGAAAGCTGTTTTGGTGCGCAACACAGATCACGCATGGTGGGGCGAAGGCACTGGTGCTTATTTGGATCGCATTGAATTCATCGATTACGGCACAGAGCCGGCATCATGGGTTGCAGCCGTTGAAGCCGAAGAAATTGACACAATGTGGGAAACCACAGGTGAATTCGTTGAGATCATCGAAGGCTTGGGCTGGCAGACATCAGAAGTTGCTACAGGTTCAACAATCGTTATCCGTCCAAACCAAGACGCAGAAATTTACAAAGACGTGCGCGTTCGCCGTGCTTTGGCAATGGCTGTGGATAACAATGTTTGCTTGGAATTGGGCAATGACAATCGTGGTATCCCTGCGGAAAACCACTTGGTTGCACCAGTACACCCAGAATATGCAGACATCGGCAAACCAGTGTTCGATCCAGCAGGCGCATTAGCCCTGATGAAAGAAGCTGGCGCGGAAGATTATGAGCATGAGCTGATTTCCATCGATGCGGGTTACCGCAAAGACACCACAGATGCTGTTGCAAGCCAATTGCGCGACGCAGGTATCAAGGTGAAACGTACGGTTATGCCGGGTTCAACATTCTGGAATGATTGGGTCAAATACCCATTCTCATCCACAAACTGGAACCACCGTCCATTGGGTGTTCAAGTTTTGGGTCTGGCGTGGCGTTCTGGTGTGAAATGGAACGAAGCTGCATTCTCAAATGCTGAGTTCGATTCATTGCTAGACGAAGCGGTCGCAATTGCCGATCCAACCAAACGTTCCAAAGTCATGGCGAAGATCGAAAAGATCATGATCGACGAAGGTGCAACAATTCAGCCGTATTGGCGCTCGTTGTATCGTCAGTCAACGCCAGAACTGTTCGGCGCGGACATGCACATCGCGTATCTGCCACAGTTCTACAAGTGGGGCTGGAAGAAAGCCTAACTTTCACTGAACATAAAGACCGCAAGTTTATGACTTGCGGTCTTTTTTTATCTAAGCAAAGGACGACATGGGACAGTTTATCCTAAAGCGCATAGGCGTCATGCTGATTACCGCAGCATGTTTGACATTCATCGTATTCTTTCTGACCAACCTTTTCCCGAATTTAGAAAAGTTGGCCAAAACACAAGCAAACAACCGTATGACCGACGACCAAGTGGCCTCTTGGCTGGACAATCGCGGATACAGCCAGAACCTGTTTAAAAAGTACGGGGAATGGGCCGGCGTGTTGCCGTCATTAAGAGTCACAACAGACGACGGAAATGTTTATACCCGCTGCTCGCGCCCCACGATACCTGCCGCAGAAGCGCCACGGTTTTGTGGGTTGCTGCAAGGCAACATGGGATTCTCCTCTGTATTCAAAGAAGAGGTTTCAACCATTATCGGCAAACGCTTGGGTTTGACATCATACCTGATGTTGGCCGTTCTGATGGTTATGGTACCCATGGCACTGTTCGTGGGCGTCGTTGCGGGCATGCGCGAAGGGTCGCGTACAGACCGCACATTATCCACATTTGCAATCGCAACCACCGCGACACCTGAATATGTATCAGGGGTTATATTTATCGTTCTTTTTGCATCATCCAAGGTCGGCCTGTCCCCGATATTTGCCGATTGGGGGTGGATTGACGGGCGCACAATTGTCAAAGGCTCGTCTGCATCCGCGATGGATAACATCACATTCGCAAATTTCGTCCTACCGGTGATGGCATTGGCATTGTACGGCATGGGCTACATCGCGCGGATGACACGCGCATCCATGGCCGAGGTGATGACCGCACAATATATCCGAACCGCACGCCTGAAAGGCGTAAAATTTAGCACAATCGTTTTCAAACACGCATTGCGCAATGCCTTGATCGCACCTTTCACGGTGATCATGTTGCAAATTCCATGGCTGTTAACGGGCGTGGTGATCGTTGAAACCTTGTTTAACTACAAAGGTTTTGGTTGGTCATTGGTCCAAGCCGCCGATGGTAACGATATTCAGCTTCTGTTGGGTGTTTCCGTTGTAGCCGTTGTTGTTGTGCTGGTGACCCAGCTGATTTCCGACATTGGCTATGCTTTCCTTAACCCACGCATCCGCGTATCTTAAGGAGGACGTCTTATGGAACCCTTATCAGGCTTTGAAATTTTCACCGGCGTTATCGCGCGTTTTTGGATTGTCTGGATTAGCATGGTGCTGATCTTTGCGATCTCGATCAAAACCAAACGCAAAACAGCGCTGTATGGCAAATTGTTCGACAGCCCCATCGGCATGGTCGGATTCGCGTTGGTACTCTTTTGGGTATTAACCGCATTGTTTGCCGATCTTATCATGACGCATGATCCACTGGGACAGGTGTCTGGCATGAAAAACAAGGTGCCGGGCACACCGTTGCGCGGTGCAACTGTGGACGAATACCAATGGTATTTATTGGGCGGCGATCATTTGGCGCGTGATGTATTTTCGCGTGTTATCGCAGGCAGTCGCATCGTATTGAAAATCGCACCATTGGCCACATTGTTCGCCTTTATGGTCGGTATCACATTGGGTCTGCCAGCAGGATATTTTGGCAAACGCATCGATACAATTCTGTCATTCTTGGCCAATATGATTTTGGCCTTCCCTGTGATTTTGTTGTTTTATCTGTTGGTGACACCAGAAATTATCGCAACGGGTTTGCCACTATTCTTGGCGGGGGTGATGTTCTTGATCCCGATCGTGTTCATGATTTTGCTGTGGCAGTCACGGTTTCACATTCGACCCAAAGTACGTAACAAATACGTCTTTTGGACGTTGATGATCGGCGGCTGGATTTATCTGGGCGCGGCATTCAATATGGATCCTCTGGTCATTGTGCGCAATCTATTCGCAGGATCTGAGGCCACATGGCAAACCTTCCCCAAGGGATTGGTTTACATGCAATCCAATATCCTGATCGTGTTCGTATCCGTTGTGTTCGTAAACTCGCCCACTGTTTTTCGTATTGTGCGGGGTCTGGCGATGGACATCCAAACACGCGATTATGTGGCCGCCGCGCAAACCCGTGGCGAAGGGCCGTGGTATATCATGTTGTGGGAAATTCTGCCCAACGCACGTGGCCCGCTGATCGTCGATTTCTGTTTGCGGATTGGGTATACAATCATCCTCTTGGGAACCTTGGGTTTCTTTGGTCTGGGGTTGGAATCCGAAAGCCCTGATTGGGGGACGACGATTAACTCTGGTCGTAAATTGTTGACCATCTATGCCCACCCCGCCCTGCCACCTGCGCTGTCATTGATGAGCCTTGTGTTGGGATTGAATCTGCTGGCCGATGGTCTGCGTGAACAAAGTTTGAAGGACTAGGAGAGAGACATGAAAGAACCATATGATGGCCCGATCCTAGAGATTACCAACCTTTCGATTTCGTTTTTTACGCGATTATTTGAAATCCCTGCGGTGATGGATTTTTCCTGCACCGTTATGCCCGGCGAGGCGATGGGATTGGTGGGTGAATCAGGATGCGGTAAATCCACCGTTGCCTTGGGCGTGATGCAGGATTTGGGTGTGAACGGCAAATGTGTTGCTGGATCGATCAAATTCAAAGGGCGCGAACTGACAACCATGGGCGAGAAAGAGCTGCGCGAATTGCGCGGTTCCGAAATCGCGATGATTTATCAAGAACCCATGGCATCCCTGAATCCAGCAATGAAAATCGGCAAACAGTTAATGGAAGTGCCGATGATCCACGAAGGCGCTTCTAAACAGGTCGCGTATGATATGGCCATTGATGTTGTGGAATCTGTACGCTTGCCTGATCCAAAACGGATCATGAATTCATTCCCGCATCAGCTGTCTGGCGGTCAACAACAACGTATCGTGATTGCGATGGCGTTGATGTCAAAACCATCGCTGCTGATCTTGGACGAACCGACAACCGCGTTGGATGTAACGGTCGAAGCGGGCATCGTTGATTTGGTCAAGGATCTGGGCAAAAAATACGGCACATCAATGCTGTTTATCAGTCATAACCTTGGCCTTGTTTTGGATACCTGTGATCGCTTGTGCGTGATGTATTCTGGTGAAGCCGTGGAAACGGGATCAATCGAGGACGTGTTTGACAAAATGCGTCATCCATACACACAGGCGCTGTTTCGCTCGATCCCATTACCGGGTGCCGATAAAAACGAGAGCCCGCTGGTGGCGATTCCAGGGAATTTCCCATTGCCGCACGAACGCCCAAACGGGTGTAATTTTGGCCCACGGTGTAATTATTTCGAGGCAGGGCGTTGCGATTCTGGTGATGTGAAAATGAAACCATTCGCAGAAAATGATCGTCATCACAGCCGCTGTGTAAAATTCGACGAAATCGACTGGGATGCCAAATTGGCCGCGGGCGATGACACCCAAAAGGTGATGTCAGGCGAAGTAGTGTTGAAAGTGGACAACCTGAAAAAATACTACGAAGTTGCAGCAAACGCGGTATTCGGCGGTGGTGAAAAACGTGTGGTCAAGGCCAACGAAACCATCGCATTCGAAGCACACGAAAGCGAAACATTGGCAATCGTAGGCGAGAGTGGTTGCGGTAAATCCACACTGGCCAAGGTGTTGATGGGGTTGGAAACTGCCACAGACGGCACGGTGACATTGCTGGGACAGGATGTGGGTAACACCATGATTCAGGATCGCGATACGAAAACCGTGTCGTCCGTTCAGATGGTGTTCCAAAACCCGTTTGATACATTGAACCCAGCCATGACGGTGGGATCACAAATCATACGCGCCTTGGAAATTTTCGGTGTGGGCAACAGCCCAGCAGAGCGCCGCGACCGCATGTTGCGGCTGTTGGATTTGGTAAAACTGCCGCGTGAGTTTGCGGATCGGATGCCGCGCCAATTGTCGGGTGGTCAAAAACAACGTGTGGGTATCGCGCGCGCCTTTGCGGGTGATGCACAGATCGTTGTGGCGGATGAACCCGTTTCGGCGCTGGACGTTTCGGTACAGGCAGCGGTGACGGATTTGTTGATGGAAATTCAACGTGAAAACAAAACGACGTTGTTATTCATCAGCCACGACTTGTCGATTGTGCGTTACTTGTCGGATCGCGTCATGGTGATGTATTTGGGTCATGTTGTGGAAATGGGAACGACCGAACAAATCTTTTCCCCGCCGTATCATCCATACACAGAAGCATTGTTATCAGCCGTGCCAATCGCAGACACAAGCATCGTGAAAAAGCGGGTGGTTTTGGATGGCGATATTCCATCGGCGATGAACCCGCCATCTGGTTGCCCATTCCAAACGCGCTGTCGCTACAAGGATCAGGTCGCAGGTGGATTATGTGACACCGAGGTGCCGCCAATGCGCACATTGGCAGGCGGGCATGAAATGAAATGTCACCTGTCAGCCAGCATTCTGGATGCGATGGAACCTGTGATCACACAGACCAAGAAGAAGGTGGCGAAGAAGAAACCAGCCGCCAAAAAGAAACCGGCCAAGGCCAAATAACAACGGAGCCTTCCATGTCGACATCAGTTTTTGATTTTTGCAAAAATCTGACATGGGAGGCGATACCAAAAGACGTTCAACATCAATCAAAACGATGCTTGTTGGACTTGATCGGCGTCGCCGCTGCAGGGCGCACAACCCCCACTGCTGATCTTATAAACAGCCACGCCGCCATGATGTTTGGCGGTGGAAAATCGGCCTTGTTTTTCGATGGACGTCTTGTCTCCCCCGCCGGTGCCGCAATGGCCAATGGCATGACAATCGACAGCATGGACGCCCATGATGGCCATGTTTTAACCAAGGGGCACGCGGGTTGCGGCGTATTACCTGCCTTAGTCGCAATCATTCAAGCCCAGGGTTTAACCGTAACGGGAACAGAATTCCTAACCACATTGGTCATTGGATACGAAATTGCCATTCGCGCTGGCATCTCCCTTCACGCCACCGCACCCGATTACCACACCTCTGGCGCATGGGTTGCCATCGCCGCTGCTGCAATGGGCGCACGATTGATGGACATGAACGAAACGCAATTTCGTCACGCCATCGGCATTGCCGAATACCACGGCCCCCGCAGCCAAATGATGCGCCTCATTGATGCACCGACAATGTTGAAAGATGGTTCAGGTTGGGGTGCGATGGCGGGAGTATCCGCCGCGTATCTGGCGCAATCGGGTTTCACGGGCGCACCAGCAATCAGCGTCGAAGAAACAGAATATTTCGACGACTTGAATGAAAAGTGGCACATGATGGGCCAGTATTTCAAACTCTACCCCGTATGTCGCTGGGCCCAACCCGCCGTCGAGGCGGCGGCGGCATTAAAACGCGAACATGGTTTCAATGCAGATGACATTCAAAGCCTATCCATTGAAACCTTCCACGAGGGTAAACGCTTGGCCGTCGGCAAACCAACAGCCTCGGACGAGGCGCAATACAATCTACCATTTTCGGTTGCCGCATACCTTGTACACGACAGCCTTGGCCCACGCCAAGTAACGGGCGCGGGCCTGACCGATCCTGCAACTTTGGCGTTGATGGATAAAATTGTGATGCGTGAGGACGACACATTCAATGCCCGCTTCCCCGCCGAACGTTGGGCGCGTGCGATCATAACATTGAAAGATGGGCAAAGTTTCATCTCCTCCGATACCACCGCGCAGGGCGATTGGGATAATCCCCCAACGGATGAAACATTGAACGCAAAGTATGATGACCTAACCCGTGACAGTGGCCTAACGGCGGACTTCAACCGCATCAAAGAATTGGTTTGGACAATGCAGAATGAACAATCAGCCGATGATCTTCTCTCGCTGCTTTGCGCAGGTGCGTAATAACGCCGTTAACACTTTAAATTATTAAAAACAGTAGCTTGACCCCATGTCCCCATGGGGACACCTCAAAAAGCGGGGTCAAAGCATCTTAATAACGTCCTTATCAACCGCCAGCATATACCCCTTACGCGAGATATTTTTCACCAACAAATGGCTGATCATCTGATTACCCAAATGATCCCGCAACCGTTTGATGCGTGTCGCGCCCGATGCTTCGTCCACCTCGATGGTTGGCTTGCCTGAAATCATCGATTCCAATTCCGCACCTGTCAAAACATCATCATCCAAACGCGCCTCGCATAACACCGACAGGGTTTCACAAATCGCACTTGTCAGTTCGAATTCCATATCGTTGATCGTCACGATCTGTTCCTCGCGGTTCACAACCAATGAATTCACGATCAAGCCAGAGCGCGTCATTTCACCCATCTGTTGTTGCAACCCATGGTTCGTCAGCAAGAAATAAAATGCGGATAACAACAGCGATGATGTCAACACCAACAGAATGAACAGGATCACGCGGTAACTGCTCAGCACATCGGCAAACGCGGTGCCAGATTGCGCCAACACTTCCAACAACTTTACATTTTCGGTCGTGGTTAGCGCATCGTTTTGCGTGAAAATCTGTTCCACGCGATCATTGAACGCATTGGCGTCGGGCAGGTTGATAAACAACAAAATGCTGCCAATCAACAACAGTCCCAACACTGTGACACTGCCGTAAATTACCAATGATCGTCGTTTAGTATCGAAGGAAGTATTCACCAGCATCCGCCTGTTTATTGTTCAATTGATCCGCACCAAAGGTCGACATGACACGTAACAGTTTCCACCCGTCACCGCCAATGCGTCCCTGAATTTGTGCGTTCATTGCATTCTTATCGCCACAAATCGCATCGGGCAATTCCACGATACCATAATGCAGACGTAAATCGCCGCTTGTTTGTTTTGCTTTGTAATCTGCATAACATTCCGCCGATGCCAAGCTGGGCAGCGCGATGAAAAAGGCAGTCACAATCGTTTTCTGTATATATGTCATGCAATCAATCTGATCCCTTACCCCATGTTATTCAATATCAAACACACCCAAACCGTGTGATATCCAATAACACGCCCGCGTCATTGCCTGACAAACAGGTTTCAGCCCAAATTCATCTTATGCAAACGCCATACTGGCTCGCACCGAAAGGATTTGAACATGAAACTCAATAAACTTGCCGCAGGCATCGTGACCGTCGCAATCGCAACCACCGCCATTAATGCCCCCGCTAATGCCAAACAGAACAAAGAGCTGAATACCCTGTTGGCGATCTTGGCAGGTGGATTGGTCATCAATGAAATCATCGATCGCAAAAAGGATCGCGCAGAGCAGGCAGCAACCGTCGCCCCACGTAAGTATCGCAAATATCCACGTGACACATCCGTACGCCATCAACACCGCGATGGGCGCTGGCAAACCCACCAGAGTCGGGCGGACTTGGAATGGTATCACCGCAATGACCGCGACTTGATTTATGATCGCGATCGTAAACCGGCACCAAAACATCGCAGCCCGAACGTGCGTGCAGAAAAATTGCCAATGCCCGATCGGTGCGAGCGCACAATCAGAAAGCGAAACGGAAAGAAAATTAAGGCCTTTTCCGAACGGTGTTTGCGCAAAATGGGATACCGCGTCAGCAATGATGGGGTTGTCAGCCACCGCAAATGGCGATCCCTGACCCGTCGCCCAAACTTGGTATAATTTTGCAGGGCGGTCATTTGATCGCCCCTTCCTTTGCCGCCCGTTCCCCCGTAAATAAGCCGTATGGCAAATTTTGAGATTGAACAGGCGCTGATAAATCAGGGCACCCAAATTATCGCAGGCGTGGACGAGGTGGGGCGCGGCCCATGGGCGGGGCCCGTGACCGCATGTGCTGTGATCTTAGATCCCAATAACATTCCCCACGGACTGGACGATTCCAAAAAGCTGACGGCGGGGCGCCGCGAAGCCTTGTACGATCTGATTATCGACAACGCTCATGTGTCCCTGATCCATGTAGAGGTTGATGAAATTGATCGCATCAATATCCTACAAGCAACCTTTCGCGCCATGGAACGCGCCGTGGCCGCATTACCAATGCCCGATCACATATTGATCGATGGCAACAAAATTCCACCGAACCTGACCGCCCCCGCCAGCGCAATCATCAAAGGTGATGGCAAATCTGTGTCCATCGCTGCCGCATCCATCATCGCCAAAGTGACCCGCGACCGATTAATGTTGGATTTGTCCAAACTACATCCTGGGTACGGGTGGGAAACAAATGCTGGCTATGGGACAAAAATGCATCAGTTGGGACTGCTAAATCATGGGGTGACCCCTCACCATAGACGTTCGTTCAAACCCATACACAATATCTTGTATTCTTCTTCAAACGCTAAGTAGCTGATTTCAAGTAATATATTGACCCCGAATCATGTTTGAATCATTTTGGCCGTAACGACGCAAAATGCGCATTACGAGGCAGATATGGTAAACACAACAAAAACAGCAGGCGGCACAACGTTGCCGCTGAACAAAATTCTTGATGGTGATTGTATCGAGGTGATGAATTCATTGCCCGAAAATTCTATCGATCTGATCTTTGCTGATCCGCCTTATAACCTTCAGCTGAAGGGTGATTTGCACCGTCCCGACAATTCCAAAGTGGATGCGGTGGACGATGATTGGGATCAATTCGACAGCTTCGCAGTGTATGACAAATTCAGCCGTGAGTGGCTTAAGGCCGCACGCCGCATTCTAAAGCCAAATGGCGCGTTATGGGTCATCGGATCATACCACAACATTTTCCGCGTTGGGACAGCGTTACAAGATGCAGGTTTCTGGATTTTGAACGACGTTATCTGGCGTAAATCAAACCCGATGCCAAATTTTCGCGGTGTGCGTTTAACCAATGCCCATGAAACCATGATTTGGGCGGGTAAATCCGAAAAATCAAAACCGACATTTAATTATGAAGCGCTGAAAGCGTTGAATGATGGTGTGCAAATGCGGTCCGATTGGTTCCTGCCGATTTGTAACGGCCATGAACGGATCAAAGACGAAAATGGCGACAAGGCACACCCGACACAAAAACCAGAATCATTACTGCACCGCATAATCGTGGGCTCCACAAACGCGGGTGATGTGATCCTTGATCCCTTCTTTGGCTCTGGTACCACAGGCGCTGTTGCGAAAAAGCTCGGCCGTGATTTCATCGGGATCGAGCGCGAAGAAGCATATCGCAAAGTTGCAGTAAAACGTATCAAAGGCATCCGTCAGTTTGATGCAGAGAGCCTGAAAGTATCCACATCAAAACGTGCCGAGCCCCGCGTGCCATTTGGCCAAGTTGTGGAGCGCGGCATGTTGAATCCAGGAGATCAATTATATTCTTTAAATGGTCGTCACAGCGCAAAAATCCGCGCCGATGGTACATTGATCGCGCACGATCAACGTGGATCAATCCATCAGGTTGGCGCCGCACTTGAGGGCGCGCCCAGTTGTAATGGTTGGACATACTGGTGTTTCAAAAAACGTGGTGAAGCCATTCCAATCGACATGCTTCGCAAGAAAATTCGCGCCGAAATGGCCTTATAGAAACTTTGGTTTCGGGCGGCAATCGCCCCTGACCAAACGGTACAGCTGTGCCCAAAGTTACCGCCGTTTAGGGCTGCTCGTCCTAAACTTGCCAACTTGCCCCGTCCTTTGTGACGGGGTTTTTTTTGACCAAACAATTGCGTGATCATGCATCGCCGCGCCTTGCCTCGGCTTCAACAATCCCTAATGTGATCCGCAAAACATGCAGGATTTCCCAGATGAAGTTACGCTCTGATTTTTCCAAACGTGTCGTTGTCCGCCCAGAAGATTATGATTGGGTTGCATCCCCCGCCAATGGTGTGGATCGAATGATGTTGGATCGTATCGGCGACGAGGTGGCGCGCGCCACAACCATTGTCCGCTTTGCACCAAACAGCTATTTCGATGCGCACATCCATGACGGCGGCGAAGAGTTTTTGGTTTTGGATGGTGTGTTTAGCGACGAAAGTGGCGATTACCCCGCAGGGTCGTACGTGCGCAATCCGATTGGCACATCCCATAAGCCACACACCGTTCAGGGCAGTACAATTTTGGTCAAACTGCATCAATTCGATGATGATGACCGCGAACAAAAACACATCAAAACCAACGAAGAAACCTTTCGCCCTGGCATGGTTGATGGATTATCTGTCCTGCCACTACACAGTGTCGAGGGCGAAAATGTTGCCTTGGTACGTTGGGCCGCGGGCACAAAATTCAACCCGCACCGCCATTGGGGTGGCGAAGAGGTGTTTGTGATTGAAGGCACATTTGCTGATGAGCACGGAATCTATCCTGCGGGCACATGGATTCGCAGTCCACACATGTCCGAGCACAAACCTTATTCAGACGAGGGATGCTTGATTTATGTGAAAACAGGCCACCTGCCCATACCCGCCGTTAACGCGGCATAGGGTTCGTCGCCTTATTGTAATCCTGCCAATCCGTGATTTGTGGATAAAACTGTTTGCGCCATGAACGTACTCGTGGATTCATGCGCCGTCGCCACAATGGTGGAATCAGCGCCATTGCTGTCATGGCAGGATAACCAATCGGCAACTGCGGCGCATCATCTGCGCCGTAGGTTTGCAACAATGGAAAGCGGCGATCAGGTTTATAGTGATGATCCGAATGGCGCTGTAAATTGATCAGGAAATAGTTCGTAACCCGATGCGCCGAATTCCATGAATGATGCGGTTTACAATGTTCATATTTACCGTTGCCAAGGTGTTCACGCGTCAGTCCATAATGTTCAACATAGTTCACTAATTCCAACTGCGCTACGGCGCTGTATGCCTGAACCAAGTACAGCCCAAGACCCAGCAAGCCGCCAACCCATACCGCAAGTAAAAGAAATATTGCTTGCAATATCATATACTTCCAAAACGGATTTGATCTGTAAAACGGTGGCAATCCCTTGCGCGCCAACATTGCCTTTTCTGCGGCCCATGCGGATTTAAAACTACCAATCAGAACACGGGGAAAAAATCGATGAAACCCTTCGTTGTAACGTGCTGTCACAGGATCGCGCGGTGTGCCAACGTACCGGTGATGCACCAACAAATGTTCGGATCGAAAATGCCCATACAGCGCCATCGCCATCAATAAATCACCCAAATGACGTTCAAATTTTGGCTTTTGGTGCATCAATTCATGGGCATAAACAATACCGATACTGCCCGACAAAATCCCAGCCGAGAACATCAGCAAAATCATTTCCCAAACCGCGTAATCCGAACGCACCACAAAATAGATCAAGCCGTAGATCATCACGAATTGAATGGGGAACCAAATGATCGTAATCATGCGATACCAAAACAGATTTTCATCCGAAACATCGGTTTCAGGATTTTCATGGTTTACACCCTCGAACGCATCCCACGCACCTATCAATACCCACGCATGAATGATGCTCAGCCACAGCCACGCACCACCCATATAAGCGGCGAAAATAATAACGGGCAACGTTGTCAACGACAGCCAAAACGGCAAAGCATTACGAAGTAAACTTATATTCTTAAGGTTTTTCATGTCCTAGGTATCATCCTTTGGCGTGCGATTTGCAATATCCCAAACCTTACGCATCACAGTCGGCAGGTCATCTGGTCTGAACGTTGCAATATCATGAAATTTTCCCGTTTGTGGAATTCCCGTCACGTCACTTGCGATCATCACAGTCAGCTCAAGATGAAAATGCGTGAATGTGTGGCGAACTGAGGTGTTCAAGGTCACCCAATCGGCATTTATTGGCGGTGTATGCGATACCTGATCCACGGCCCACGCACCACCGGGCCATCCCAACATTCCACCCAACAAACCCTTGTCTGGGCGGCGTTCCAGCAGTACTTGGGTTTCGTTTTTCGCCAGATAAACAACACCAACACGGGTAGGGATTTTTGCCTTTCGTATCTTTTTGGGCAACTCGGCCGCAATTCCCTGTGCATGTGCCGCGCAACCACCCTGCCACGGGCAAATTTCGCAATTGGGTGATCGTGGCGTGCAAACCGTTGCGCCTAAATCCATCACCGCCTGCGCATAATCCCCTGCACGTTTCACGGGCGTCAAAGCCGCCGCAAGTCCGCGCAGTATCTCTTTGGACGCAGGCAGCGGTTCCATTACCGCGTGGACACGGGACATTACACGTTCAATATTTCCATCTAAAACAGTGGCTTGCACATCGAACGCAATGCTCACAACCGCTGCCGCAGTGTACGGTCCAATGCCGGGTAATTTTAGTAACTCTTTTTCGGTTTGCGGAAAAACACCATTAAGTTCACCTGATACCATCCGCGCACATTTCAACAAATTTCGAGCCCGGGCATAGTATCCCAAACCAGCCCAGGCTGCCATAACCGCGTCATCCTCGGCCGTTGCTAAATCGTGAACTGTCGGCCATAACGCTATGAATTTAATGAAATAATCCTTTACTACTGCCACGGTGGTTTGCTGCAACATCACCTCGGACAGCCACACGCGATATGGGTCAGTTAACACGCCCGAACGACGGTCACGTGGGGACACACGCCATGGCATAACCCGCGCATGTGCATCATACCATGACAGCAATTTCGCCGAATTGACCGAATTGTTCTGCAACCCATATCCCCCTGCAAAGAATCTGCTATACCATAGATGGGTCACAGGAATTGGAAACAATGAAACGCAAATCGCGGGGATTTTTGCAAACAGGTGGGTTATTGAAATCTCGTATTCGCGGCGCATCGGAAACGCGCGGCTTTGCTCAAACACGCCTGTTGACCAACTGGGTCGATATTGCGGGCCCTGCCATCGCGAAACTGTGCCGTCCGATCAAGGTGGGATATAACAAGCAAGGCTTTGGTGCGACGCTGACAGTATTAAGCACGGGTGCCAACGCGCCAATGTTGCAAATGCAACTGCCTCAAATCATGCAAAAAGTGAACGCCGTTTACGGCTATAACGCCATCAGTCACATTAAGATCACCCAAACTGCGCCAACTGGGTTTGGTGAAGCAGACGCAGCGTTTGATCACAAAAAGCCACCAAAACCTCTGTCTGATGCCCAAAGAAAAGACATTGAAATTTCGGTCAAAGACGTATCAGATAGCACCTTACAGGACGCTCTGGCGCGTTTGGGTGAAAATATTTTAAGCAAACAAAATAAGGACGAATAAAATGGATCGCAGAACATTCACTGCTCTAGTAGGCGCAAGTGCCATCAGTATTGCAACACCAACTTTCGCCCAAGATGCGACCCAAATCGTTGTCCCCGATATGATCTTAGGTGCCGATGACGCACCTGTCACGCTTTATGAATACGCATCATTCACCTGTCCACACTGCGCCACCTTCCACGAAAATGTTTTTCCATCAATTCGTCGCGACTATATCGACACCGGCAAGGTGAAAATGGTCTATCGTGAAGTTTTCTTTGACGGCCCAGGTCTATGGGCCGCAATGATTGCACGCTGTGCTGGTGACGCACGTTACTTTGGTATTACAAAGATGTTGTACGAACGCCAACGTGAATGGACTCAAGGCGCGGGCGGCGCGGAAATTGCACAAAACCTTTACAAAATTGGTCGCATTGCGGGACTAGAGGACGCTGAAATGGAGGCGTGCCTTCAAAACCAAGATATGGCGAAGGCAATGGTCGCGAAATTCCAAACAGACACACAAGCGGCGGGGGTAAACTCCACACCATCCTTCGTATTAAACGGCGAGAATTTGGGAAACCTATCTTTTGCGGATCTGTCCGCTAGGCTTGATAAGGCGTTGAAATAATTGGCTGATCTTCCACTCAAAGGTTTACGTGTCATTGAATTGGCGCGCATTTTGGCAGGCCCTTGGGCAGGGCAAACATTGGCTGATTTAGGCGCCGAGGTGATCAAGGTCGAGAGCATTACAGGGGACGACACCCGCACATGGGGGCCGCCCTTTGTGGAAACCGACGGCGAGGTTAATGCCGCTTATTTCCACAGCTGTAACCGTGGTAAGCACTCTGTTTCCTTGGATTTTCAAACACCTATCGGTCTGAAGCAATTAAAACAATTGATCGCTTCGGCCGATATACTGATCGAAAACTTCAAAGTTGGCGGTTTGGCAAAATATGGGCTGGATTACGACAGTTTATCACATGAGTTTCCGTCTCTAATATATTGTTCTATAACTGGTTTTGGTCAATCAGGCCCCTATGCAAAACGCGCCGGGTACGATTTTTTGATGCAGGGCATGTCCGGATTAATGTCCATCACCGGCGAACCTGACCGTCAGCCACAAAAAGTTGGGGTTGCCGTGGTCGATGTGTTCACAGGGCTGTATGCCGTGATCGCAATTCAGGCCGCCTTGCGCACGCGCCAAGACACATCGCACGGCCAACACATTGATATGTCCTTGTTGGATGTCGCCACCGCCGTGACCGCGAACCAAGCGATGAATTATCTGGCCACAGGCACCGCCCCAAATCGCAAGGGCAACGACCACCCCAACATCGTTCCCTATTGCGTGGTAGAAACCCACGATGGCCATATCATTTTGGCGGTTGGTAATGACGGGCAGTTCCAAAAATTCGCCACAATATTTGATGCGGATTGGGCAAACGACCCACGGTTCATAACCAATCCTAAACGTATCGAGAATCGCCTGGCCTTGCTGGATTTGATTGAAATCCAAACAAAACAGCTGACCAAGGCGCAATTACTGTCCGAATGCGAATCTCGCGGCGTCCCTGCAGGGCCCATAAACACGATAGGCGAGGTGTTTAACGACCCCCAAGTTATCCATCGCGGAATGCAAGTCGATGCTGACGGTGTGCCAACCGTGCGCAATCCGATCGTTTTTTCGGATATGGAAATGAATTTCAACCGTCCTTCGCCCAATCTTGGATCATCGAACGCAAAGTTTTTAAAATAACGCCTGCAAACACCGTACCAATTCCGTGTCATCATCAATCACTAAGCGCACGGGCAGGGTCAAAACTTTCACCTGCCATTCAACGGGTAATCGCGCCGCATCCTTTTCGGTCGTCACCAATTGTGCCCCTTTGGCCCAAGCATCGGTTTCTAAGCGTTTCAGTATCGCCAAGGGAATTTTTTGATGATCGCCAAATTCACGAGTTGCGACAACTTTGGCACCTAAGCCACGCAAAGTATTGAAAAATTTTTCGGGACGTCCAATCCCAGCAAAAGCATATGCATACATACCCTTCCAATCCATACCCGTCTGCAAGGGTTCCAATATACCCGTCAACAATGGCAGGCCGTCTGCGCGCACGCTGCCAGCTGACCCAATCGCCAAAACGATGTCCGTACGCGCCAAACCGCGTGATACCAGTTCGCGTAACGGCCCCGCAGGGAAAACGCGGCCATTGCCAAACCCCACCGCGCGATCAACCACGGTAATGGTCAGATCATATTCAAGAGCAGGATTTTGCAGTCCGTCGTCCAAGATAATGACATCAGCGCCCTGTGCAATCGCAACCTTTGCGCCCATTGCCCGATCGCGCGACACACAAACGGCACCAAACCCAGATAACAAAACGGGCTCGTCGCCCACATCATCCGCAGTGTGTTCCGACGTCACCATCACTGGCCCCGTCATTGATCCACCATACCCACGCGATATCACGGTGGGATTTTTTCCCATTGCGGTTAGGCGCGTCACCAGATCAATCACTGTCGGGGTTTTCCCAGTACCGCCCATGTTGATATTGCCCACACAAATCACAGGGACATCCATGCGCAAACGTGCGCCACGGCGCAATTTTAATGCTGTCGCCGCGCCGTACATCCACGACAAGGGCGTCAAACAAATCGCCGCAACACTGTGGGATCTTTGCCAAAACCTAGGCGGCTGCATCGCTCACCTCTTTGTCAAAATAGCCATCCAATAATTCGATAACCCGATCATTCACTTCGGCACCTGCCGAACAAACTTCCCATGCGGCATGCGCCATTTCGGCGGCACGATCCGGCGATAATGTGTCGGACAATGCTTGCGATAACATTTCCGAGTTTTCAACCAACCGCGTCGCATTAGCATCCGCCAATCTGTCATAACTACTTTGGTATGTTTGAGTGTATGGCCCATGTAGAATCGCAGATCCAAGCGCCGCAGCCTCGAACGGATCGTAACCCCCTGAAGGCACCAATGATTGTCCCAGAAAACAAACCGGAGCCAAACGATAATAAACACCCAATGCGGAATCACCATGGGTTATAAAAATATCGACATCAGCCGTCGGCATTGGATTGTCTTCTTGTACCGCAATGCGCAAACCCAGTGCGGTCAATCTGACAACCGCGGAATCTGCTTGTGCTTTGTTTGCCATATTCAAAATCAACATCAAGCCCTGCGCCACGCGCGACACACGGCGTTGCGTCCGCCCCAAGGTTGCCACCTCGCCCTGATCAACATGCGCCGCCAACCATATCGGTCGATTGTTCAACTGCCCCGCCAATTTTGCGCGTTCCATTTCGTCGTGCGGCAAGGCGCGCGCACCAGCGTGCATCACGCCCAACACTTCTAGGCGATCACGCGGCACATGTGCGCGACGCAGTCGGTTTGCCGACTCGTCCGTCTTTGCCAATATGCGGTCAAAACACGCTAAATATAGGCTAATAAATTTTGGAAACCATAAAAACCGCCGTGCCTTTGCACGGCTTAATCCCGCATTCGCATAGATCGCTGGAATTTTTGCGCGCGCAACACTGCGTAGCAAAATCGGATGTATAGATTCCGACAACCAGACCAATGCATCGGGGCGCCATTTTTGCAAAAACTTAGTTACAAATGTGGGGTGATCCAATGGAATATGTTGGTGTTTGCCTGGAAAATTAAACACGCCGTCAATGTCGTCTTCTTCGGTTGTCCACAAAAACGTCACGTTTTCATTGTCTTGAAAATGCGCCACCACTTCGCCAAAGCTCTCGGCTTGCGCCAGTGTTGTGGCGTGCAACCAGATCAGCGTTCTATCGTCGCGCATTAAAAAATTTGCACCAATTAACTGATCTACCAATTCGGCATGAATGTCACCGCGCTCTAACTGGCTCAGCAATTTGGCCTTGACGATAGGTTGCTTCAACCAAGCCCAAATGTAATTCGCTGTCAGACCAAAACTGGGGCGCATAATTGCCCTAGCCCAGCTCTTCTGTTGCGCTGGCTGGCTCTGCTTCGTCGCGCAAACGGTGTAGGTGGGCGATGAAATAGCGCGCATGCGCATTGTCCACAGTTTCGTGTGCTTTTGCTTTCCACGCATTATACGCTGCTTCGTAATTTGGAAAAATGCCGACCAAATCGATATTATCGCAATCGCGGAATTCCTTGGTCGATGGGTCTTTCAATTCGCCGCCAAAAACCAGATGAAGTCGCTGTGTCATGTGTGATCCTTTTTTGCTAAAAATACGCGCTCATTGATTGATTGGCAACGCCTTAAAGATAAGTAAAAAATGCGTCCATCAATGTGTCGTTTGCCGCGATCATACCATTCATTCTGGCGCTTGCAGAATTATATGTGGGGTGCGATCCATTTTGGTTTTTTACAGATGCGCCAGCCTCGCAACAAATCAGATGACCGGCCGCCACATCCCATTCCCATGTGGGACGCAAAGTCATCATGCCGTCAAACCGTCCTTGTGCAACCAAACACAATCGATACGCCAGTGAAGATCGAAAATGGCGCTCGATCGGCGGGGAACCATTGCGCCACAAATCGGCGCGAGTTTGCGAGCCAGACGCCAAAATCCGTGCACCCCTTAACTCCGCGCGATCCCCTACATGGATTGGCTTCCCATTCAAAAAAGCACCCGCACCTTGGCGCGCACTAAAGGTCAAACCTTTGGCGGGTAAATGCACCACCGCTTCGGTCACAACACCACCACGCGCAATGGCGATAGAGGTTGAAAAATTCTCATTCCCATTCAGAAACGACCGCGTCCCATCGATGGGGTCAATGATGAAAACCGCGTCCGATTGTAAACGCTTTGGATCATCTTCGGTCTCTTCGGATAAAATTGCATAGTCAGGCCGCGCTTTCGAAAATTGTGCCAACAGCATCTCATCAATGGCCAAATCTGCTTCGCTGACTAGGCCGTGGCCACCGCTTTTGCTCCATTGCTTAGGGTTATTGCGGTAATACAACATCGCGATTACTCCCGCCTCCAAAGCGGCCGCGTGGATCAGTTTCAGATCACTTTCCGGCAATGGTCAACCCTTCCACCAACAAACTAGGAATAACGCGGGACAGATGAGTACGTCCATCATTTGCGGCAATCATATATTTCAACATGTTCAACAGGTTACCTGCCACAGTGCATTCATTGACTGGTCCAAGAATTTGGCCGTTTTCAACCCACAAACCTGCCGCACCGCGTGAATAATCACCTGTATTGGGGTTAATGGTCGATCCAATCATCGATGTAATGATCAAACCTGTGCCCATTTGCGCAATCAGTTCATCACGGCTATATATTCCGGGCGTCAATTCTAGGTTTCCAGTGCTGGGTGATGGTGGCGATCCCACACCGCGTGCGGCGTTTCCGGTGCTGCTCATGTTCAATTGGCGTGCAGTCGACAGGTCCAACGTCCATCCTTGCAATACGCCATCTTTGATCACATCGCGCGACACGACGGGTAATCCTTCGCCGTCAAAGGGTTTTGATCCCCCCACGTATTTGCGCGTCGGATCCTCGCGCAAACTCATACCCTTGGGCAATATCTGTTCACCCAACTTATCCTTGGCCCAGCTGGAGCCGCGCACAATAGATGATCCGTTTATCGCCCCAACCAGATGCCCGATCAGGCTGGATGACACACGTTCATCGAATAACACAGGAAAACTTCCGGTTGGGGGGCGGCCTGCGCCACTGCGTGCGACAGCGCGTTCGCCTGCCAATCTGCCAATCTCTTGGGCGTTCAAAACATCACTGTAATGGCTTCGGCTGTCGCCATACCAATCGCGTTCCATGTCCAATCCGTCGCCTGAAATCGCAACGCAGGAAACCGAATGTGATGTGCGTCGATACCCGCCCGCGAAACCATTGCTGGTCGCTAAATGTACCGATACATCGCTGAGCATTGATGATGCGCCCTGCGCCTTGGCGACGCCATCCACACGCAACGCCGCCGCTTCGGTGCGCATGGCGATGTCTTGCAATTCATCGGATGTCGGCGCAGTGGCTGGGTCGTATAATTCCAATGCATCGACGTCCCAATTAGTCACCAATTTATCCGTCTCGGCCAATCCGCAATGCGGATCACGCGGAGCTTCGTTGGCCATGGCGATGCATCGCTGTGCCATTTGTTCCATCACGTCGGCGCTGACATCCGATGCGGACACGGATGCCTGTCGATCCCCTTGGATCACGCGCAGACCAATATCCACACCTTCGGCGCGTTCTGCATGTTCCAACACACCGGCACGCACATCAATGGATACGGCCGTGCCATCCACCACCAAGACATCGGCAGCATGCGCACCTGCACGTTTGGCAATGTCTAACAATTGGTGTGCAATTTGGTTCAGGTCTTGGGTCATTGGCGCGTCCTATTTCAACGGGAAACCGTTTGCGGAAATACTGCCATCTGGCGCGATTAAAATCTGGCTGACGAAATGATCCAAACCTTCACCACCTTGTTTGAAAAATACGCCCATCATACCCTTGGCCATCATCGCGTTTTGGGCGGGCAACAATCCCGCCTTGGTCAGGTTGTCCATCAGCGTGTTCGCACCTTGGATGGACACATCAGCTGTGCCCGACGCGGTCGGTGGGAATTTTGCGCTGTTAATGTCAAACGCACCCGTCGTTGTCACTGTCGCACCCAGCGCGTTCAGGTTCAGCGCCGTAACCTTCACATTTTCAAACTGCACGGGCAGTCTTGTAGCCATGGTTTTGGGATCGAAATCCGCGATTTTCTGTGCCCACTTCACATCACCAGACAGATCAATTTCCAAATTCGCTTTGTCTTGGGGCAACAATCCCTGAGGATCAAACATCGCCCAGATCGCCGGATCCAATTCCAAACCATTCAAAGCCATTTTCAACTGCGCGGGCTTAGCGTTATCCACATTATCCAGCGGAAACGCCATCAAACTTTCGGTTTTATCAATTGTCACTTTCATCGGCGGCATGCCCGCCGCTGATACGTTGTAAACCAATGTCTCTAACGTGCCCGCCGACGACATTGTGCCGTCCCTGGCGGCCATGCGACCCGCCATCGCACCGCCTGATGTTTCCACATTTACAGGCCCCATCGGTGACGCAGCGGCCATTTTTGCCGTCATCCCGTCCGCCACATAATCCACATAAAAATCCGCGCCCGCGCTCCATATTGCCTGCCATGAATTCAGATCATTGCCCTTCAATACGGGATAACGATAGGTGCCTTTCATTCCGCTAAGTGACATCTGTGTGTCGGTATTTTGACCTTCGATATTAATTTTATAGTTGATGTCAAAAGCGGGATAATCAAACGCGCCCGTCATAACACCCTTGGCCAACTCCGTCTGCGCATTTCCATCGCGCAGAGTCATGGTCATGTCAGCGATATCGCCCATTTTTATGTCGACATCCACCGACCCGAAAGTCCATTCAAAGGTACGTGCCATCGCAGTTCCTTTGACGTCGACTTCAAAACCACTGTGACGGATTGTACCAGAAAATTCGCCCGTCTCTTCTGGCAACTTGCCCGTGATATCAATTTGTGGTGCCATCGTTACGGTATACCCGCCGAACAAATTCTTGGACACTTCGATCCATGGCAAATTTATGGTTGGCGCACCTTCTGCCGCATCTGAAATCACTACATCTGACCACCGCGTCAGGCGGTTGGCATCATCTTTGTTACCAACTTCTGCTACACCAGCAGTCGCCCACATCACCTCAAACAACTCTTCCATAACAGCGGTCGTTTCAGCGTCCGCCATGGCGGGCGTAAGGGGCGTAAGCGCAGTGCAAATCGTCAAAATCGCAACTTTAGAAAAACGGGTCATTTCAAATCCTTTAGGGAATGTTCGCGCCCTTCTTATTTCAGACGGCATTCACCCGCAAGAGTTGCAACAAAATAAGGTTGCATTGGATGATCAACTACGGTTCTGTCAAACTGATATTTTCAGAGAGAGCGCATGACTTGGTCACCAGATAAAACAACCGTCAACAGCTGGAACGAATGGGATCCATTAAAGCACGTCATCGTTGGCCGTGCCGATGATTGCCACATCCCACCCCAAGAACCCGCATTAGACGCCAAAGTCCCCGAAGACAGCGATATGCGCGGCACATGGGGTCGTCGCCCCCAAGAAACCATCGACCGCGCAAACGAGCTGTTGGATAATTTCGCATCCATGTTGCAAAAGCGTGGCGTCAAGGTTGATCGCCCCACATCCATCGATCACAGCCAACCCGCCATCACTCCCGATTTCAAAACCGAGAGCCAATTTGGTTGCATGCCCCCGCGCGATGTTTTGCTGACGGTCGGTTCCGAAATGTTAGAGGCGACAATGTCATATCGGTGCCGCTGGTTCGAATACTTAAACTACCGCCCCCTGATGCAGCAGTATTTCAACGAAGATCCGAATTTTCGCCACGAATCTGCACCAAAGCCACGCCTGACCAATGCCGATTATCACCCTGATTACCTGTCCGAAAAAATCGGTGACACACAGCGCTTGAAATGGGCCGCGGAAAAATTCTTCGTCACGACAGAAGAGGAACCGTTGTTTGATGCCGCTGACGTTTTACGTTTTGGTCGTGACTTGGTTGTGCAACATGGTTTTACCACCAATGAAAAGGGTATTGAATGGTTACGCCGCCACTTCCCCGATCATCGCGTTCACACCGTCAATTTTCCCGGTGATCCCTATCCGATCCATATTGACGCCACGTTTACGCCATTGCGTCCGGGTTTGATCCTGAACAACCCGCAACGTCGTCTGCCCGAAGAGCAGCGTAAAATGTTCCACGACAATGGTTGGGATATCATCGATGCAGCGCAACCCGCACATAACGCACCGCCGCCGCTGTGTTATTCGTCCACCTGGTTATCGATGAATGTTTTGGTGTTGGATCCAAAAACTGTTTGTGTCGAAAAATCAGAGATTTATCAGGCCGAGCAAATGGATAAATTGGGAATGAACGTCATCGAAGTTGAATTACGCGATGCTTACGCATTTGGTGGTGGCTTGCATTGTTGTACCGCCGACGTTTACCGCGAAGGCGTTTGCGAGGATTACTTTCCTAAGATGTAGTTTGAGCCACTGATAGATACTGTAGACGTTAATTTTTACAACGCGGTGTATTTACCGTGCATTTACGGTACGCGCATTTTGGATCATACTGGCAAAACTTAACCCAGCGCGCCCTGCGATACGAAAGGCACAAACCATGTCCGATTTTACCTCCAAAACCGTCGTCATCACAGGCGCATCACGCGGCATCGGCGCCGCCACCGCCCGCCACTTTGCCGCGCTTGGTGCCAACGTAGTGTTAGCCGCCAGATCAGTATCAGAAATCGATAAAATCACCGCTGAAATTGGTGCCAATGCACTGGCTGTTGCTTGTGATGTGTCTGATGTCACTCAGGTAGAAAATTTGATTAATACAGCCGTGGAACACTTTGATTCTATTGATATATTAATCAACAATGCTGGTGTAATTGAACCTGTTGAACGCCTTGAAGAATCCGATATAGATGCGTGGTCTCGGATGATGGACATCAATATCAAGGGTGTCTATTACGCCATCCGTTATGCCTTGCCGATCATGAAAACCCAAGGTGCTGGAACGATCATAAATATCGGCTCTGGTGCCGCCACATCCGCGTTGGAAGGTTGGTCGCATTATTGCACTTCCAAGGCGGCGGTTCATCATCTAACGACTTGTTTACACACGGAAGAGTCCGATAATGGCATCCGTGCATTGGTTCTGTCACCGGGCACAGTTGCCACAGATATGCAAACCATTATTGCCGCCTCTGGCATCAATCCCGTCAGCCAAATTCCATGGGATGACCACATCCCTGCGAATTGGGTTGCACAGGCATTGACGTGGATGGCAACGGATGACGCGGACGAGTGGCTTGGACACGTTGTTTCACTGCGCGATTCAGGTATCCGCTCACGTGTTGGGCTTATCTAACGCCACCCCTAGGGGCGCATAACATCAAGACTCCACAAAAGAACAAAACATGAATATAGTGCCTTATGGCATTTTCAGAACTTTGCATCACCAGTAATTTTACATTCCTAACGGGTGGCTCGCATCCACAAGAATACGCACGGCTGGCCAGTCAGATGAACATGCCCGCCTTTGCCATTGCCGATGTCAATTCCGTGTCCGGCATTGTGCGTGCGCATCAAGAGCTGCGCGAGGTATTACGCGAAACCGGCCATGCATCCCGTTTGATTCCAGGCGCAACGTTGGAAACGGTGGATGGCTTGCGCGTGACGGCATTGCCACGCAACCGTGCGGGGTGGGGAAACCTGTGCCGTATCCTGACGCTGGGGCGCAGGCGTGCAGATAAGGGGAATTGCGAATTGCATTTGGCCGACATCGTGAAATGGGGTGGCGAACAGGTGTTATTAATTCATCCGCGCGGGCCATACAAAACGGCCGTCACCACGTTGACAGCGGCGTTTGCGGGGCAATGCTATCTGATGTTGGCGCCGCGCTATGACGGTCAGGACTTGTCGTATTTCGCACACCTTAGCGCCATTGCGGATCAGTTAAAAATTCCCACGATCGCCAGCGGCGCACCCATTATGCACAGCGCTAATCGCAGGCGTGCCGCCGACATGATGACCTGTATTCGTCTGGCTCTGCCCATTGATCAGATCGGCAGTGATGCGTTGACAAATGCGGAAACTCGACTGCGATCCAACAAGGAAATATCACATATTTTCAATGGGTTTAGCGATGCAATCTGCGCAACCGAAATTGTAGAAAGTGCTTGTAAATTCTCGTTGGACGAATTGCGTTACGAATATCCCAAGGAAATTTTACAAGGTGAAAAACCCCAGACAAGATTGGCACGCCTTGCGCACGAAGGACTGCGCTGGCGTTATCCAGAAGGTGCGTCCGATAAGGTAAAAAAACAGTTACGCCATGAGATCGCGTTAATTGAAAAGTTGAATTACGCGCCTTATTTCCTGACGGTACATGACGTTGTGGAATTCGCACGCACGCGCGATATTTTATGCCAAGGGCGCGGTTCCGCCGCAAATTCTGTTGTGTGTTTTGCTTTGGGCGTCACATCGGTTTCACCTGAAATCGGCACGATGGTTTTTGAACGATTCGTATCCGAAGCCCGCGATGAGCCCCCCGATATTGACGTCGATTTCGAACACGAGCGTCGCGAAGAGGTCATTCAATATATCTATGCGCGTTATGGTCGTCATCGTGCGGGTCTGTGCGCCACGGTGATTCATTTTCGCGGCAAACGCGCCATCCGTGAGGTCGGTCGTGCGATGGGCTTATCCAATGACACAATTTCCGCGCTGTCATCGCAACTGTGGGGTTGGGGTGCCAAGGGCAGCGTGCCTGAACAGCAACTGCGCGAAGTAGGTTTAAACCCAGACGATCCAAGACTGAAACAAACACTGGATCTGTGTGAACAGATCATTGGATTTCCGCGCCATCTGTCGCAACATGTGGGCGGGTTTATCATGACTGAGGGGCGTTTAGACGAGTTAGTCCCCATCGAAAACGCCACAATGGATGAGCGTACCGTGATCTGTTGGGACAAGGATGACATTGATACGCTGGGCATTTTAAAGGTCGATGTTTTATCGTTGGGCATGTTAACATGCATTCGTAAGTCATTCGATTTATTGCTAAAACACCTTGGCGTTGATTATACTTTGGCGACCTTACCAGCCGAGGATCCTGGCGTTTATGACATGTTGTGCGACGCGGACAGCATCGGGGTTTTTCAGGTCGAAAGCCGTGCGCAAATGAATTTTCTACCCCGCATGCGTCCACGCAATTTTTACGATCTGGTGATCGAGGTCGCCATTATTCGCCCCGGTCCAATCCAAGGCGACATGGTTCATCCATATCTGCGACGACGACGCGGCGAGGAAGCTGTTACGTTTCCGTCGAACGAACTGGGTGCGGCGCTGGGCAAAACACTGGGTGTTCCACTGTTTCAAGAGCAAGCCATGCAAATTGCCATCATCGGTGCAGGATTCACACCGGACGAAGCAGACAGATTGCGCCGTGCATTGGCGACGTTCAAAAAATCGGGCACAATCCATCTGTTTCGCGAACGGTTCATCGATGGCATGTTGAAAAACGGTTACGCGCTGGATTTTGTAGAGCGTTGTTTTTCTCAGATCGAGGGGTTTGGCGAATATGGGTTTCCCGAAAGCCATGCCGCAAGTTTCGCATTGCTGGTTTACGCCAGCGCATGGATCAAAAGGCATCATCCTGGTATTTTTGCCTGTGCATTGTTGAATTCGCAGCCCATGGGATTTTACGCCCCTGCACAAATTGTGCGTGACGCTCGGATGCACGATGTCGGGGTGCGACCCGTTTGTATTAACAACAGCTTTTGGGACAATGTTATGGAACCCGATGGCACGGGGGGATTGGCGTTACGATTGGGGTTTCGGCAAATTAAAGCCATGCGCGAGGAAGAGGCCACACGGATTTCCAGCGCACGTGGCAACGGTTATCGCACGGTCGAGGATGTGTGGCGCAAGGCGGGAACTTCGCCACGGTTTTTGGTGGTTTTGGCACAGGCCGATGTATTTTCTGCCCTAGGAATTTCGCGGCGCGTTGCATTGTGGCAAGCCCAAGCAATCAAGGGCGAAGAGCCGTTACCGTTATTTGCCAACAGGTTAGACGGTGAAGGTATTATCGAGCCGAACATATCCCTGCCAGAGATGAGTGTCGGCGAACAGGTTGTTGAGGATTATGTATCGATGCGAATGAGTTTACGCAGCCATCCCTTGGCCTTGTTGCGCGACTTTTTGACACCCGTGGATGACTTACCAATGATCAGCCATGACAACCCAACAACAACGCCTGAATAAGTTTCTGCGGATTTGAAGCGGCGATCAATACGGTATTTTGCAGATAAAGTCAGATTGGTGTTTTTAATTTTCCGCTTCAATTGCAAACCGAAATCCAATTGCACTTTGTTATTGAAATCATTGTATTCTTTGTCCTTGAATAACCCCAAAGCAACAAAGCCAGCACCCTTGAATTTAGTGTCCCACAGCGGGTGTTCCCGCGCCAACGTGAGCCGCCCTTGGCCGATGATATTATCCTTGTCAGAGGGTGACACACTGCCAGGATAACGTAGGTTCGCCCAGCCCGACAATATGACCTGTTGCTCATTTTTCAGGGGCCATGTGCGGTACAATCCATAATCGGCCGTCAATCCAAAACCGGAATATCCAACCCCGACAAGCGCACGATAATCATATGCGTAACTTACGCCAAACGACAGGTTCGCAGAGCGGTTGATTTTATAATTTAGCGCGATGCCAAGTGTGCTTTTCTCTTTGGTGTTATACACATAACCAAGGGTATCACGTTGTGTGTACAGAGTAAGATAAGGGATCAGCTTTCCCTTGCCGATCAGCCAGTTGAAATCGACACTGATCTTACTGGTTAAATCAAATCCTGCATTACCCTTATCACTGGGTGTAAGAGAGTTGGGGTAGTTTAAACCGCCCCATGAAATGGCATTAGTCTGTGGCGGTTTAGCCGCAGCAATTTGAGGCAAAAAAAGGCATAGAATCGACAACAGAACGCGCATGAAAACCCCTTGAACCATGATTGGCTCAAAAGGGTTAACCAAATCCTACATTATCCGCAGAACACGCGTTCAACGCGATCCAGCTTACCAATCGAGATATTCATCCGATCCATTCGAAGATCCATCGTTACGGCTTGGTCAGGGGAAATCACCCGCGTTCCGTTGGGCAATGTCACATTATTCAGCACCGATTGCGGCTTCCACAGCAAGGATTGGTACTGTGCTGCCTGACACGACCGTGATGTGGGCGACGGTGTTGGATCGGCCATCGGCGTGCAGCCTATCAGAAACACCAAGGCCGAAATGGGCAGGAAACGTTGAAAAAGTGGCTTGATAGGCATTGAAAATCCATGAATTACGGCGCAAGGTCAGCTTAGAAAGCTATAAAATAAATCAAGGGAGATGACAATGATCACACGTGCAGCAGTGGCCGTTGCCGCGGGAAAACCGTTGGAAGTAATGGATGTAAACCTAGAAGGCCCAAAAGCCGGCGAAGTTTTAATCGAAATCAAAGCAACCGGCATTTGCCACACGGATGAATTCACCCGCTCTGGTGCAGATCCCGAAGGTATGTTTCCCGCTATTTTAGGCCACGAAGGCGCAGGCGTCGTGATTGAATTGGGCGAAGGTGTCACCAGTTTGGAAGTGGGCGATCATGTGATCCCGTTGTACACGCCCGAATGTCGCGAATGCGAATATTGTTTGAACCCCAAAACCAACCTATGCCAAAAAATTCGCAGTACCCAAGGTGCGGGCGTAATGCCCGATGGCACGTCACGGTTTTCGATGATGGATGGCACACCGATCTTGCACTACATGGGTTGTTCCACATTTGCCAATCACACTGTGATGCCTGAAATCGCATTGGCTAAGGTGCGCAAAGACGCGCCATTTGACAAAATATGTTACATCGGTTGCGGTGTGACCACAGGTATTGGCGCGGTTATCAACACGGCCAAAGTCGAAATCGGATCAACCGCCATTGTATTTGGTTTAGGCGGTATCGGATTGAACGTTGTACAAGGTTTGCGCCTGGCGGGTGCCGATCAAATCGTTGGCGTTGATCTGAACGAGAGTAAAGTTGCGATGGCCGAAAAATTCGGCATGACGCATTTCGTGAATCCATCCAAAATCGATGGTGATCTGGTGGCTCATCTGGTCGAATTGACTGGTGGCGGCGGTGATTACACATTTGATGCAACAGGCAACACTGGCGTGATGCGCACCGCATTAGAATCCGCCCACAAAGGATGGGGCGAAAGCATCATCATTGGCGTAGCAGCAGCAGGCGCGGAAATTTCCACACGCCCGTTCCAATTGGTAACGGGGCGCGTATGGCGCGGCACAGCATTTGGCGGCGCATCAGGGCGCACCGATGTGCCCAAGATTGTAGATTGGTACATGGACGGTAAAATCGAAATCGATCCAATGATTACGCACAAACTATCACTGGAAGACATCAACAAAGGCTTTGATTTGATGCACGAAGGTAAATCCATTCGCGCTGTCGTCGAATTTTAGTTCCAATCAACCTTAACTTTAGCAGTCTCAATTTTGGGGCTGCTTTGTGTTTAATAACAGGATCGCAATGATGGAAACTTTGTCGGAAAATGCATGCTTTGGTGGCGTGCAGGGCGTATACAAACACGTATCGGATTGCTGTAATTGCGACATGACCTTCGCGGTTTATTTGCCGCCACGGGCCAAAACCCAAAAGGTGCCAGTGTTGTGGTTTTTGTCAGGCTTGACCTGTACGCACGATAACGCCATGACCAAGGCCGCCGCCCAAGGATGGGCCGCTAACGCAGGCATCGCGCTGATCTTTCCCGACACATCACCGCGTGGTGAAGGTGTTGCAAATGACGCGGCATATGACCTGGGCCAAGGTGCAGGGTTTTATGTGAACGCCACACAAGATCCATGGGCGTCGCATTTTCAGATGTGGGATTACATCACATCCGAATTACCCGATTTAGTTTTCGAAAATTTCCCATTGCTGGAAACCGCCCAAGGTATCACAGGCCATTCCATGGGTGGTCACGGCGCGTTGACCATCGCGATGACGTTGCCACAGCAATACAGATCCCTGTCAGCATTCGCGCCAATCGCAAACCCCACACAATCCGATTGGGGGCGCAAACAATTCGCGGCCTATTTGGGTGACGACGAAACAACGTGGGATGCGCATGATGCCACGCAACTGATGGCCGCCTATGGATTTCCGACGCCTGTTTTAATCGATCAAGGCACATCGGATAATTTCCTTGAGCTGTTGATGCCACTGGCATTACAGGCGGCGATGGAAACGCGCGGCCAACAGGGTGAATATCGTATGCAGGACGGTTATGATCACAGTTACTTTTTCATCATGAGCTTTATGAAAGATCACATCGCGCATCACGCAAAAATTCTGAAAGGGCTTTAACATGAGCCATTATGATCTGATTGTGATCGGCAGTGGCCCATCCGGCCGCGCCGCCGCCATCCAAGCTGGTAAATTGAAACGCAAAGTTTTGGTCGTGGAGCGCGGGCGGCAAGTGGGCGGTGTATCTGTGCACACAGGCACCATCCCGTCCAAAACATTGCGTGAAACAATCATGAACTTGTCTGGATACCGCGAACGCAGTTTTTACGGTCGCAGTTACCGCGCCAAGGATGTGATCAAGGCCGATGATTTGCGCAAACGTTTGGTCAAAACTCTGACTTACGAAGTCGACAATTTGGATCACATGTTCGCGCGAAACCATGTCGAGGTTATCCACGGCGAAGCGCATTTTACATCAAAATCATCCATCGAGGTTATTGGCGAAGACGCCGAGCGCATGACATTCACGGCGGACCGGTTCTTGATCGCCACGGGCACCCGCCCGTTCCGCCCAGAATACATTCCGTTCAACGGCACCTCAGTTTTGGACAGTGACGAAATCATCGAGCTAAAGGCTCTGCCGCGTAGCTTGATTGTCATTGGCGCGGGCGTCATCGGGGTGGAATATGCCACCATGATGCAGGCACTGGACGTGAAGGTCACATTAATCGAGCCGCGCGATACATTTCTGGATTTCGTTGACAAAACATTGATCCAAGAGTTCACGCACGAAATTCGCGATACAGGTTTGAATATCCGCTTAGGGTCGATAGTAACCAAGGTTTACGTCGATGGCGACAGTGTCAAAGTTGAAACCGATAATGGTCGTACTTGTAGTGCCGAAATGTTATTATTTGCGGCTGGTCGGATGGGTGCGACGGATGAGTTAAACTTGGACGGATGCGAGATCGAAACGGATCATCGCGGCCGTGTTAAAGTGGACAAAAATACTTACCAAAGTAGCCAACCACATATCTATGCGGCGGGTGATGTGATTGGGTTTCCCTCTCTTGCGTCCACATCATTGTCTCAAGGGCGCATCGCGGCCTGCCATGCGTTAGACGAAGAAACATTGCAAAACTCGCCTTGGTTTCCATATGGTATTTATTCGGTTCCCGAACTGTCGACCTGCGGCATGTCCGAAGAAGAGTTGCAGGAGCGCAATATTCCATACGAAGTCGGCGTTGGTAAATTTCGCGAAACGGCACGCGGAAATATCATGGGGATCGAATCTGGTATTTTGAAGATGCTTGTATCCATAAAAACGCGCCGCATTTTGGGCGTCCAAATCATGGGCGAAGGTGCGACTGAACTGATCCATATTGGACAGGCCGTGATGAACCTAAACGGCACCGTGGAATATTTCATCGAAAACACGTTCAATTATCCCACCTTGGCAGAGGCGTATAAGGCGGCGGGTTTTGATGCTTGGCAACGCATGCCAAAGCTGGAAGATAAGAAATGACAGCAATTTACATCGACGCCGACGCATGCCCTGTGAAAGAGGAAACAGTGCGCGTGGCCGAACGTCACGACGTAACAGTTTTCATTGTGTCCAATGGTGGATTGCGACCCAACTTGCACCCACTGGTTGAAAATGTGATTGTGCCTGACGGGCCTGATATTGCGGACATGTGGATCGCCGACCGCGCGGTTAAGGGCGATGTTGTGATTACCGGCGATATTCCACTGGCCGCGAAAACGGTTGCATCTGGTGCGCGAACCCTACGCCATAACGGCGATATGTTCACACCCGCCAACATTGGCAATCAGTTGGCCACACGCGATTTAATGGCCGATTTACGCGGTGCTGATCCTTTTTTCCAAGGTAAAGGAAAACCCTTTAGCAAGGTGGATCGCTCTAATTTTTTGAACGCGCTGGAACGCGAAGTGCGCGCCGCGCAAAGGGATGTGTAATGACGATTAGTGCTGTTGTTTTTGATATTGGGAATGTTCTGATCCGCTGGAGACCAGAGGCTTATTATGATGCCACAATCGGTGTCGACCGACGCCGCGAAATGTTTGCGCAGGTGGATTTGCATGGCCTTCAGGAACGCATTGATGCGGGTGCGGATTTCAAGGATACGTTTTATCAAGCGGCAGGCGATTATCCGAATTGGCGTTCTGAAATTCATCAATGGGTTGATCGCTGGAATGATATTGCGCAACCAGAACTGCCACATTCTGTTGCCTTATTGCGCGCACTGCGTGCCAAGGCTGTGACAGTGTTCGCGCTGACAAATTTTGGCGTCGGAAGTTTTGCAATTTCCGAACAAAAATATCCATTTCTACAGGAATTCAACAAACGTTATGTTTCTGGCGCAATGATGGTATCAAAACCTGATCCTGAAATCTATCGCTTGATGGAGGAGGATTGTGGTGTGCCTGCCACTGAATTATTGTTCGCGGATGATCGTCCAGAGAATATCGCAACCGCAAAATCACGCGGCTGGCAAACGCATTTATTTGAACACCCCCAAGGATGGGCGGATCGTTTAATCGCCGAAGGATTGTTGACACCACAAGAGGCGCATTTTGATGGCTAGCATTCCAATTATTTCATTCGAAGACGCAGATCACCTGATGACGTGGGGCATGGTCATGCATGCCATTTCGGATGGGCACGCGCGTCCCAAAGGTGACGTGGCCGACAGTTTGGTGCGCCGCGACGACGACACCCTGTTGACACGATCCGCATGGATTGATGGTTTGGGTGTCATCGTCAAAGCGGCGACTGTAATTCCAAAAAATACCCCCAGCATCGATGGTGGTGTGATGATGTTTAACGATGTCACAGGTGCCTTGGACGCCGTTATTAATTTTCATCTGATTACCAAGTGGAAAACCGTCGGTGACAGTTTGTTAGCGGCCACCAAATTGGCGCGACCTGACAGTAGCCGTTTGGTGATATTGGGTGCCGGTACAGTCGCGCGAAATTTGATCGATGCCTATCGCAGCGCATACCCTGACATCCGAATTTCCCTGTGGAATCGCACAGTGGCCAAGGCGGAAGCGTTGGCACAGGAAATGAATTGTGACGTTGCTTATGACCTGGGCGATGCCGTCGCGGCCGCGGATATTATCAGCAGCGCTACCATGTCGACCACGCCTGTTTTGCGTGGCGAGTGGTTATCCAAAGGCACACATATTGACCTGATCGGCGCATACCGCGCCGACATGCGCGAGGCAGATGATACCGCGATCACTGCCGGCACATTGTTCGTCGACAGCCGCGACACAACGATTACCCATATTGGCGAGTTACGCGATCCTATTCAGCGCGGCCTGTTACATGCGGATGATATTCAAGCCGACTATTACGATCTGAACAGCGGGAAATTTACCCGCACATCTGCCGATGAAATAACAATATTCAAAAACGGTGGCGGGGCACATTTGGATTTGATGGTTGCAAATGCTGCACTATCTGCGTGGCGCTCGGCACAGGATTAATTTACCGTAACGTCCACGATTTCAGCGTCATCCATATCCACTGGTTCGACCTTGGTTGTATCGTCCGTCAACACACCAGAGGTAAAGCCAAGCATCACCGATGATGCCGCCTGTTCGCCCAAGGGTGGTGTTTTCCATGACAAGCTGTCGAAGGTTTCACAGTTTTCACACCGTGGCTGCCATCCTGCATGAATGTTTGAACAACTGTCACAAACCCATTGTGGGCCGCGTGGGGCGTTCAGCGCTTTGTTTAACCATGCACGTACAGTTTTTTCGTCCGCGCCTTCGCCTTTTTCTATCGCGGCCATGATTGTCAGGGAGCGCACGGTTGGTTCATTTTCCGCCAATTCACGCGCAGCGCGCCGTGCCGCTGGAAAGTCTTCGTCCGCCAACGCCAATTCCGCCAGTAACAACTTTGTTTCAGCGCTGTCTGCGGCAACTCGAGTCAGTGCCGAGAACCGTTTCAGGCGTGCCGTGCTGATTTCGTCTGGAACGATGTCCGCAAACGCACCTGCCAAATCAGGGTGTGGATTTGCGCTCCATGCTTTTTTAACGGCGTTCGATGCGGCGCGTTTGTTGTCGTCCAGCATATGCATTTCTGCCGCCAAAACGGCCGCAGGGATCAACGTAGGTGACAGGTGATTTGCATCGATTGCGGCTGTTTTACCACCATCAATATCCCCCGCATTCAACATTTGACGTGCATCCGCCAGCATCAAGATTGCTTCGCGGCGGCGGCCAACATCTTTGGGCAATTTTCCTCCGCGCACTTTTGCCTTGATCGTTTTTTGCGCTCCCTTCCATTCGAATTTCTGGGTTTGCAAATCAAATAACGTGTTCATGGTTTCATCATGCGCAGGACGTAAAACCAACGCCTTTTCAGCCAGCGCCAATGCCGTATCCGTGTCGCCATCCGCAAGTTTTTGTTTCATTAAACCACGCACACCAACGAAACGGGTTTGATCATCTTGCAACAGACGCTTGTAATATTTCATCGCGCGTTTTGTGTCACCCGATGCTTCGGCCGCTTGGGCGCTGATCAGGTTTGTCAGCTGTGGACGCTCTAACAAACGTTCGGCTTGTGCCGCTTTGTCAATTGCAGCTTTGCCTTCGCCAGCGGCCAATGCCACCATGCCCTCGGCCAACGCTTTGTATCCACGTTCCTCTTTGTTGCGACCAAAATAGCGTGTAATGGCCGTATCATCGCCGTTAAAAAATTTAAAGACAGCAACCAAAATCCCCATCACCCATTCTATCACCCACAAGGCACAAACGAATAACAATAGACCGATAATGGCCTGAATTGGTGTGATTGACACCTCCTGGCCACCAAATTGCATTGTGATTGAACCACCCGTATCCATAACCGCACCAGCACCAAAGGTGACGATCGCAATTAAAGCAACGAAGAGGGTAATTTTTATAACAGACCAAAGCATGATAATTTCCTAATTCCCAGCAAGTGCTGAAACAGCATACAGTGCAGATTGTCGTGTTGTTGCAGAGGCCAACCAATCGGCCATCGCCGATTTCGAAATGTCGTTCAGCCCATCAGCCTGCGCCAAGGCATCGACCAGATTGTCATTGTCCAAGGCACCTTGGATGCGTGACAGAATGGCATCCGTCGATGTGCCGTCTTGGGGTTCCAGTGAACGCACGGTCACTTGGGACTTCAAGAAGCCCATCAATTTATTTGTGACGCCTGCATTTGCTTGGTCTTTGATCGACGCCTTTAGTGCCGCATGTGCGGCGCCAGAAAACGTTGATTTTAGGCTGGCCAGTGTTGGAACACCCGCGGCGACATCGACCAAGGATGCAGGCAGTTCAACACCACCGTCCGTCAACGTCGTCAGTGCGGCCGTGAAATCAGCACCAGATTCAATCGCCGCAGAAATATCGCTGATCGCTTTGGCGCGTGAAATATTGGAAACTGTCGATTGTGCGGTTTCTTGGACTTCAACAATTTTTGCATCCGCTTCTTGAACACGGCGATCTGTTTTGACGGCGACCTCGTCAATTCGTTGGTCAATCAAACCTTGTTGGGATGACAGCGCGGCAATTTCGGCTTTTAGGCCATCAACGATAGATTGATACCCTGCCAATTCAGGCGATGCTTCGCCGCTGGTGACACCAGACAGTTGCGTGGTGAGTGTGTCCATGGATGCACGCAAACCCGCGATTTGTGTTTCGACGCCTGAAAGACGCGATTCAATATCGCCGCTGTCGGACGCGGCCACTTGGTCAGACAAGTCTGTGATTCGTGTATCAATTTGTGCGCTTAGGTTTTGCAGATCTGCGCCGAAGTCAGGAACCTTGGTGTTTTCCAATGCTGCGATGCGCGTGCTGAACTGTGCGTCCATGGCGGCAATCTGATCCCGCGCAGTCGCTTGGCCAGGTGCCAAAAAGTCAGCAACAGGTGCCATGCCCGCCGGCAACATAGGCGCCAGTTTTGGCCCGCCAATTAAGGCCGCACCCCCGCCAATAATCAACAGAACGGCACCAATTAGGAGCTTTGTGGATATTTTTGATTTTGCGGCAGGTACTGATGTTTGTTTGTCCACCACACCATCAAGTGCCTCCAGATCGCCTTGGTCGGCATCAAAATCGTCGACAATATCCATTTCTTCGGGCGTCAGGCGACCTTCGGATGGTTTCAAATCCGTTTCGACTTGATCCAGCTCTTGTGTAGGCTTCACAACAGGCTTCTTTGCCATTTCAAAATTCCCAATTCATTCTTTTATTTATATAGTAAGCGTTCGCACCAAGAAAAAGGGTTGATTACGTATTCAATTGATTCCTACGCAAGTTTCAGCGCCTCTGCTATACTGCCGACCATTTCGCCGCTGGTTGGACTGTTAGCAACATCTATGCTTCGAAACTGCGCAGAGTCCAGCCGATTTGCGACTTTCTTACTGATACAAATTACAGTCGCATTGGTTCTTTTGCCGTCCAAGGCATCCCGTAATCGCATCGCCGCATTTTGCGAATAAATCGGTATCACGCCACCTGTAGCCATAATTGCCAAAGTTTCAGGCCTTAACGTAACAGGCTCCTGTTCATACAACACAAAGGATTGACCGCCGTAAATATCCAGATCCCGTGAAACCTGACGCCCACGTAAATATGTAAAATCATTGGGCAAACCACTTGCAATCATGTATTCGGCAGTATCGAATACTTGCTGAACATCAAAACCCGCCTGCGTCGCGGAGGCGGAAACAGTGGCACCCACACATATCGCCACGCCACGCTGATCTGTTGTGTTGGTTGCGATTTCAACTGCGTTTTGGGACGTGAAAACAAAGGGTCGCGCCATGTCATTTGGCAACGCCACATTCACAGGTTTGATTTCAATCAGTGGGTTGTACACAACCCGCACCGCCCAGCCCAATTTTGCACAGACTGCACTGTGGGTTGCCTCTGATTGTGCTTTGGTGCGGACCATAATCAATGGGTGCGAATTCTGTGTCATTGCTTGCGCTGAGTTCCAGTGTTAATTGAACAAGAAAACCACGTAGGCGTACGAATTACAATGCCCCAAACCCTGACCATCCTTGGCATCGAAAGCAGCTGCGACGATACAGCCGCCGCCGTTGTGCGCGGTTCAGGTTCCCACGGGGATGTGTTGTCGTCAATCGTTGTAGGTCAAGAGGAATTGCATGCCGCATACGGTGGCGTCGTTCCCGAAATCGCCGCCCGCGCCCATGCCGAACAATTGGATGTGGCCGTGGAACAAGCGCTGCATGATGCACAGCTGACATTGAATGAAATCGACGCCATTGCCGTGACTGCGGGTCCGGGATTAATCGGCGGTGTTGTCAGCGGTGTCATGTGTGCCAAGGGATTGGCGGCGGGATCAGGCACGCCACTGATCGGCGTCAATCATTTAGCAGGTCACGCATTAACCCCTCGCATGACCAACGGATTATCTTACCCCTATTTGATGTTATTGGTCAGCGGTGGGCACTGTCAGTTTTTGGCAGTTCTGTCCGAAACTGAATTTCGCCGCATCGGTGGCACCATTGACGATGCCCCCGGCGAGGCGTTTGACAAAACAGCAAAGCTGTTGGGTTTGGGTTATCCAGGTGGACCATTGGTGGAACAAGCGGCACTAAGTGGTGATGATCAGAGGTTTAAGTTTCCACGACCCCTGATGGATCGCCCTGATTGTGATATGTCATTTTCTGGATTGAAAACTGCACTGCTGCGTGCGCGTGATGTGTTGGTTCAGGAACAAGGTGGCATTACCGCACAGGATCGCAATGATCTGTGCGCCAGCTTTCAATTGGCTGTAGCCGATACATTGGTCGAAAAAACCCGTCGCGCCATCATCGCATTTGGGCAATTGGCGGATGGTCATGCGTTGGCCGTTGCGGGTGGCGTTGCCGCGAACAAATTGATCGGGCAGAAATTGCAAGATGTGGCACACGAGCAAGGTTTTTCATTTATTGCACCCCCGTTGAAATATTGTACGGATAATGCCGCGATGATCGCATGGGCAGGGCTGGAACAATTTTCCAAGGGCGCACGGGACGACATGACATTGGCCGCACGCCCCCGTTGGCCGCTGGATCGATCGGCGCAACCGATGTTAGGGTCCGGTAAAAAGGGAGCCAAAGCATGAGCAAGATCGGCATTATCGGTGCAGGCGCATTTGGCACAGGTTTAGCAGGTGCGCTAGCGCATGGTGGTAATGATATTGTGCTGTGGGGGCGCGATGCAAAACAGATGTCAAAAATGGCATCAGCTCGCCAAAATATTCGATACTTACCAAAAATTCTACTGCCTGATGGTATTCATCCAACAGCAGATATCAGCGACTTAAACGGGGTCGACGCGATTTTGATGGTCACACCCGCACAACGTTTGCGCGATACCCTGACGGTCATCGACGTTGCCCAATTTAATTGCCCGACTGTTTTATGTGCCAAGGGCATAGAGACCGATACGGGTCTTTTGCAATCCGAAATTGCTGCCCAGTATTTGCCCGCGGAAAATTTGGCAACACTAAGCGGCCCCGGGTTTGCAGTCGAGTTGGCCAAAGGCATGCCGACAGCCCTAACCTTGGCCGCGGTGGACGCGCATCTTGGTGCCAAACTGCAACGTATGCTCAGCACACAATCCCTGCGATTATACCAAAGCCAAGACATACGCGGTGTCCAATTGGGCGGGGCATTAAAAAACGTTTTTGCAATTGCCTGCGGCATTGTTGTCGGCGCGAATCTGGGCGAGAGCGCACGCGCCGCATTAATCACACGCGGTTTTTCAGAATTGTCACGCTTGGCACAAGCCATGGGTGGACAGGCCGAAACATTGATTGGCCTGTCGGGATTTGGCGACTTAACCCTGTCATGTACATCAATCCAATCGCGAAATTTTGCTTTCGGCCACCAATTAGCACAATCTGGAAACCTGAAACCAGGGCAAACAGTTGAAGGTATCGCAACCGCATTGGCCACCGTTCAATTGGCAATAGATCACAGTGTGGACATGCCAATTGCCGGCCAAGTTGCGCAGTTATTAAGCGGCAAACTCACAGTCGATCAAGCGTTGCGCAATTTGATGGATCGCCCCCTGCGCCCCGAGTAATACTGGATTTTTCACTGCCTTCATGCAGAATGCTCCCAACATAGAGGGAGATAGCACATGGAAATTTTAAACGTTTTAGCCGCCGCAGTGGGTGCATTCGCATTCGGAGCGGCTTGGTATATGTCGCTGGCAAAGCAATGGATGGCCGCAACAGGCATTACCGATGCGCAACAACAGGGTGCAGGGTCAAAACCATATATTATCGCAATGGTTGGTTGTATTTTTACGGCAGGGATGATGCGCCATATTTTTGCCGCCGCGGCGATTACCGGCGTTGGGTCAGGTATCATGGCCGGTCTGGGCATCGGCCTGTTTATTGCGGCACCATGGATCATAAACAATTGTGCCTTCGAGGGACGCCCAGCATCATTGATGTGGATCAATGGCGGTTATGCCGTAGGCGGGAGTACTATCATTGGATTTATTTTAACATTATTTTAATCAACGGCAGGTGTTCCGCACCCGCTGACACAGCTACAAGCAAACATTCCAGCGGGGCATTTCAAGGTTTGAACCTGATTTTAATAAAGGGAACCTTTGTACCCATAACAAAGGTTCCCTATTAACCCACTGCACCCCTGCAGCTCTGTTTAGTGTCTAACCAAAAAGTGTGTTGTGGTGCAAATAAACAATCTAAACAAATTATCTAGTTCTTGTTTCAAAAGAAAAAGGCGCCCTTATGAGCGCCTTAACTTATTGAAAATATGTTGGTTTTATCCGTAAACGGATTCTTTACCAAAGTGCTTGGTCAGCATGTAATAAACCACGGCACGGTATTTGTTACGCTCTGATTTACCATAAATTTCCATGGCTTTTTCAATGCCCTCCATCAATGCAGTACTATCAGCCAAACCAAGTTTACCCATCAAGAAATTGTTCTTAACTGTTTCTAACTCGGCTGGTTGGCTGCCTGCAACTGTGGATGCGTCAGCGTTGTAAATCGCAGGGCCGCAACCGATTGTGACTTTCGTCAGCAAATCCATGTCCGGCGTCATGCCACACTTGTTTTTCAAATCATCAGCATATTGTGCGATTAAATCGTCTCTTTTACCCATTGGGGTGCTCCTTTGTGCTGGGGTTTTCCCCAATTTAAATTACAAAAGTGACGGCAGAGTTGGGCACCATCACCTCCCATACAAATAAGATAGGATATAAAGGTCTCAAAAAAAAGGGGCGTGTTCAGTTTAATTTGTTTGGGCGGTAGATTTCCAAATCTGCGCCTGAAAATGAAAACGCCCACGCAAGGCGGGCGTTTCAAATAGTTAGTAACGGTAATGTTCGGGTTTATATGGCCCGTCGGTTGTCACACCGATGTAATCCGCCTGCTCTTTTGACAATTCTGTCAGTTTTACACCAATCTTTGCCAAATGCAGACGCGCCACCTTCTCGTCCAAATGTTTGGGCAGGATATACACTTCGTTTTTATATTCATCGCCATTGGTCCACAATTCAATCTGTGCCAACACTTGGTTAGTGAATGATGCAGACATCACAAACGACGGGTGACCTGTGGCATTGCCAAGGTTCAACAAACGTCCTTGTGACAACAAAATCATGCGATTACCTGACGGCATTTCGTACATATCAACCTGATCTTTGATGTTGGTCATTTTCAAGTTGCGCA
>TARA_R110002096_G_scaffold166035_1_pt1 | contig 62834 bp, 54 predicted proteins | sample TARA_R110002096 | Tara Oceans TARA_R110002096 (sample SAMEA4397295) | marine metagenome | biome: Polar Biome; feature: [DCM] deep chlorophyll maximum layer (ENVO:01000326); material: water (ENVO:00002006), including particulate matter (ENVO:01000060) such as... | depth 35 m
GCAACATCGCCAGCATTCAGTGTTACGCCGTCGGCGGTGGTGTCCTGTTCGGCGGCAACATCGATGCTCAGCGTTGCCGTTGCGGTGTCGCCGTCGGCATCCTGCATGGTGTAGCTGAACACGTCTTCGCCAGCTTCCGCGACGCTGCCAGTTTCGAACTGAACCGCGCGCACGAAGAAGTCACTGGAATCACCCGCATTATTGTCGTTTGCCGTGTCGGTGGCCGTGAACACCAGGTACTTAAACGCAGCCCCGTCCGGCAACGAAATATTCGCGGTGCCGACGTTGTTGCTGCCGCTGAAATCGACGGTCTCCGCATTCAATGTACCTTGGCCAACCAAGTTGCCCGCAGCATCAAATGCCTGCCATGCACCCTGCTCGCCACCATCTTCGTTGGTGAACATGCGCGAGACGGTCAACGTTGCCTCTGTGGTCGAGCCACCGAGGTCAATCGCCAATGCCTGGCTTTCGCCAGTCGCATTATCATGGTTGATCTGATTGGGTGCCGGCATGCCGTTTTGCGTGCCGGCCACACCCACACCATCAGAGTTAAACGTCACCTGGCCGTCTGCCAATGTCGGATCGAAATTACCGTTCGCATCGGTGAAGGACGTGCCGAAATCAAACGCGAAGGTATTGACGCCGGACCATGCTTCTTCGACCGCGCCGGCACTCGCTGTGCCGGTCAAACCGGCGACATGCGACACCGCTTCGCTTTCGTCGGCGGCATAATCGTAGCTGCCGTCGGCATACATTTTGAGCGTGCCGTACTCGCCGTCGATTTCAATGTAATCGCCGTCGGCATCGGTCTGCACGTCGTCAGCGTTGGCAAAGCTTTTGCTGGTGTTGCCGAAGGTCACGTCGACGATACCGTTGTCGGCAGCCGAGCCGGTATCTGCGGCGGCGGCTTCATCGACGCTGTCACCTTCACCGGTCAGGACGTTGCCGCTGGTGACCTCGCCGATTTCAACGACATTGCGATCATCGCCGGCAAGCGGGTCAACGTTGACCACGGCCTGCACGGTGTTGCTGGCGCTATCTTGGTTCGCACCCTCGGTCGCGGTCGCGGTGACCGTCAAATCGAAATCATCGCTGGCGCCGTCCGGTAGCGAAATTGCGAGGCCGTCCAGATCGGTGCCGCTGAGTTCATACGCACCATCACCCAAAGACACGCCGTTGTTGAGGCTGGCCCCTGCAGGCAAGCCGGTGATGGTGATCGACAACGTCTCCGACGTATCGATATCGTTTAACATGCTGTCGATCGACAGCAGAACCGTCTGCCCGACATCACCCGACGCATCACCGGCAGCGACATTCGGCGTATCGGCGACGGCGTTCACAACCACCGCCAACGTTGTCGTTGCTGTGCTGGTTGCCCCGGTCGAGGACTCACGCGACGTCGCGGAAATCGTCAGATCAAAGTCGACATCGGAATCCGCAGGCGGCGTGATCGTCAAGCCGCTCAATTGCTCAGGCGTCAGCGTCCAAGAGCCGTCGTTGTTGGGCTCGCCCGCCGACAGTTCAGCACCCACCGGAACATTGGAAATGGTCACGCTTAGGGTTTCCGAGCCGTCGGTGTCGGTCAGCGCGGCATCGATGTTGAGCGCAATTGCTGCGTCTTCGTCACCTTCGGCTGCGGACACGCTCAACTCGGGCGTCTCGGCGGTGTCGTCGCCATCCGTTGTTAATGTCTGCGTCACTGATGCGCTGTCACCGTCATTTTCAGTCGCCGTCGCGGTGACGTCGAAATCAAAATCCGGGTCAACGCCTTCCGGCACATTGATGGTCAAGCCGTCCAACTGTTCGGTGGTCAGTGTCCAGGTGCCGTCGTTGTTATCGGTACCTGCCGACAACGACACACCTTCCGGCAACCCGGACACGCTGATCGACAAAGACTCGGAACCGTCGACATCATTCAAGCTCGACGAGATATCCAGCGGGAATGTTGTCATTCCATCGACGCCTGCTTCACTATTGAGATAAGCGATATCCTGAGAGAAGCTGACAGTCTGATCAATTGTCGCCATCAACGGAAGGCCAATACTTGAGACACTCGGGTCGATCAAGAACAGCGGCCCTTCGCTCGGCCCTGTGAGGTCGCTGGAATTATCGCCCGCCTTGACGGTGATCGCCACCAAACTCTGACCGGGGAAGTTATCGGCAACGTAACCCAAAAGATCGACATCGTTGATGTCCGTCAACGCGTCGTTACCATCTGGGAATGCCGTGATTTTGACTTTTTCGATATTACCGGCACCGTCGTCCAGATACATGACAACGTTATTAATCGCGTGATCAAAGGCATCAATGTCACGGAAGCCTTCGCCCTCGACCACGGCATCGCCAAGACTAACCGACAAGTTCGGATCATCGGCAACGCCGGTCACATCAACGCTAATGGTGCCCGACGTCGTGGCGAAATCACCGTCGTCTGTCGTCGACGTTGCGGTGACCGTCAGATCGAAATCGACGTTGCTGTCATCCGGCGCAGTAATCGTCAGACCGGCAGCTTCCGTCGGCAACAAAGACCAAACGCCGCCGCCAAGGGACGTGCCTGCGGACAACGTGGCACCTGCCGGTACACCTGAAATGGTCAGCGAAAGCGTTTCCGACGGATCGGTCAAAGACGCATCGATATTTAGCGCAATTGCCGCATCTTCAAACCCTTGTGTATCGCCTACGTTTAGGGTCGGCGCATCGGCGGGGTCGACACCGCTCTCAACGGTGATATCGATGTGACCGATGTTGATGCTGGTCTCAAGGTCGGTCGGGATCACGTTGTCCGGATCGGTATCGGTCGCCGTCGCCGTGACTTCCAAGGTAAAGTTACCGCTGAAGCCTTCCGGCGGCGTGATCTGCAAACCGGACAGCTGTTCGCTGGTCAATCCGTCGATGACCCCGTCAACGGCGCTCAACAACGTACCGCCCAAGGTCACGGTCGCGCCGTCCGGAATATTGCTGATCGATACCGAAAGGCTTTCGGAGCCGTCCAGATCGTTCAGCATCGCCTCGATATCAAGATCGGTTGCGGTCGCGCCCTCGATGGCAATCTGCGACGGCACGTTCAACGACGGCTGATCGGCGACGGCCGTGACCGACACGTTCAAGGACTTCACGGACTCCGACAGATCGTCGCCGTCCATGGCGGTGACGGTGATTTCGAGGTTGAAGTTTTCGTTGCTGTTTTCCGGCGGCGTAATCGTCAGATCAGCAAGTTCCTCGGTGGTCAAATTCCACGTGCCGTTGCCGCTGTTCACACCGGCAGACAACATGGCACCCTCCGGCACACCGGAGATGGTGATGCTGACGATCTCGTCATCGCCCAGCGCGGCAGCGGCAATTTCCAGCGGAATTGCGTCGTCTTCGAAACCGGCTGCGTCGTGCAGCAGCAAGCTCGGCGTCTCGGCCACCGCGTTCATGTCGACGTTGATCACGCCGCTGACCACCGATACGCCCTGCCCGTTGGCCGTGTCTTCCGCATCGGCTTCGGTTGTCGTCGCGGTCACCAACAATGAGAAGTCGGTATCGACGCCGTCCGGCAACGACACGCCCAAACCGGTCAGTTGCGCCGGCGTCAGGGTTACTGTGCCGTCGGTGATGGTAATCGCATCGCCCGCCGTGTTCGACAACACGGCGCCATCCGGCAGGTTGGAAATCTCGATCGAGAGGGTTTCCGAGCCGTCGGTATCGTTCAGCGACACATTGATATCGAGCGGCACAATGGTGTTTTCATTCGCGCTCACATCCCCAACGCTGAGGTTTGCGTCATCGGCAACACCGGCGATAGCGACATTCAACGAGCCGGTATTGGTCGCGAACGTGCCGTCCTGCGTGGTTGAGGTCGCCGTGACGTCGAGCGTGAAGGCACCTGAATAATTATCCGGCGTGGTCATCACCAAGCCAGGCAAGTCGCCGGGCTCCAACGACCAAGTACCATCGTCATTGAGCGTACCTGCGGACAGTGTCACGCCGTCCGGAACACCTGCGACGGTGACACTCAGCGTCTCACCCGCGTCGGTCAGAATTGCAGCGATGTTCAACGGCACCGGCGTGTCTTCATTGCCGCTCGCATCGAACAGCATCAACGACGGCACGTCGGCGCGTTCATCGACATCAATGTGAATGGTCCCGGACGCCGTAGCGGTGGCCTGTTCAAGACCGGCAACATCGTCGGCCGTTTCGGCAACAAAGACGTCCACTTGGACATCGAATTCACCAAAAGTGCTTTCCGGAATCGTCATGCTCAAGCCATCGAGTTGCTCTGACGTGATCGTCCATGAACCATCTGCATTCAGCGTACCGACAGAAAGCAACGCATTGTTCGGCAATCCGGAAAGTGTAACTGATATCGCTTCGGACCCGTCCGTATCGGTGAGTTCGAGCGCGATGTTGAGCGGAATAGGTTCGCCCTGAAGCTCGGTCTGTTCGGTGTCTTGCACAATCGGCTGATCGGCAACGCCCAACACGTCCACGTGCAGAGTTTGCGAGACACTTTCAGGCGCGACACCGTCGGCACCTTCGCGGGCGGTGGCGGTGATCGTCAGATCGAATTCATCGTCCGAGTTTGCCGGCGGCGTGATCGTCAGGCTCGAGAGAAGATCAGGGTCGGCCGCAAAGTCTTCGGCTGAGATCGTCCAACCCCCCTCACCGGTCTGCGTTCCAGACGACAGCACGGCGCCCGCAGGCACGCCTGCGATGGTAATCGACAGCGTTTCCGAGCCGTCTTGATCGGTCAGGGCGGCATCAATGTTGAGGGCAATCGGCGTATCTTCGTTGCCGATGGCAGGACCGGCGCTGAGGGTCGGTGCGTCGGTGACGGCATCGACGGTCAGCGTAAAGTCCTGTGAATTTTCAGCAATTTCGCCGTTTGCAGCTTCGGTGGACGTTGCGGTCACCGACAAGTTGAACACACCCGACGCATTGGCCGGCGGCGTCATCGTCAGCGAGTCCAATAGATCAGGATCAGCGGCAAAGTCTTCGGCGGAGATCGTCCAAACACCTTCGCCCGTTTGCGACCCCGCGGACAGCGTCGCGCCATCCGGCACGCCCGAAATCGTAATCGATAGGCTTTCCGAGCCGTCCGTATCCGTCAGCGCAGCGGCAATATCCAAGGCGATGGCCGTATCTTCGCTGCCGCCGACGTTCGTAACGTCAAGCGCCGCCGTATCGGCGATGGCTTCCAGATCAATGGAAACGGTCGCTTCCAACGTCGCCGTATCTTCGTTGTTATCAACGTTCGTCACCGTCACCGTGAGGTCAAAGTTAACATCCGAATTCGGTGACGTGGTCATCGTCAGATTCGCCGCCTCATCAACCGTCAGCGTCCAAGTCCCGTCGCCGTTGTTGGTGCCCGCGGACAATACAGCGCCATCCGGCACGCCCGAGATTGTCACCGAGATCACTTCCGAGCCGTCGGTGTCTGCCGTCAGTGCCGTCAAATCGAGGCTGATGGTGCCGTCTTCGACACCACTTACGGTGACGACATCGCCATCGACGATGATCGCGTCGTTAAAGGTGACGCCCAATTCATCGGCGACCGCCGTGATCGTCAGCGGCAAACCGAACGATGCGGTCGCACCTTCACCCGTGCTGGGCTCGGTCGAGGTCACGTTGAGTTGCAGGTTGAACGCGCCGCTCAGATGCGCAGGCGGCGTTAGGACTAAATTGTCGGTCGCTATATCCTCACCCAGCAAGCCGAGCGGAATCGATGCTACACCGGCGACCACGGGAATCTGAACCATCATGGTCTGACCGCTGTTCGGATCGGTGTATTCAATCGCCAACTTGGCACCGGCCGGAATACCGGTCAGCGTCACATCGGTGATCTGCTCAGAGATATCGTTTTTATCGATATCGAAGTTAATCCGCACCGGCTGGTCTTCGATCCCGGCATCCACGCTCCCGTTGACGGTCGGCACATCGGCCACCGCCGCCAACGAAATATTGGCGGTGCCGAACACCGTCGTCGTCGACTCACCGTCTTGTACCTGCGCCGTGATGTCCAACTGCATGGCAGACGTATCATCCGGCGAGCCGACCAAACGGAGGTTGTTGAGTTGTTCAGCGCTCAGTGAATAGGTACCGGTATCGTTCGCCGGCAATACCACGTCATTTCCGCTCGCATCGGTATACACCAAGTGCGCGCCAACGGTGTTGCCACTGGCATCCAGCACGGGCTCAAAATAGGTTTCGGTCTCGGTGACCGGGTTGCCGCTCTCATCCAACAGCGGCGCACCGTTCTCATCAAGAACCGGAATTTCGCGGGTCGCCTGCTGCACTTCAAGCGTCGGCAGACCGGTGATCGTCACGGACAAAACTTCGCTGCCGTCGGCGTCGGTCAAGGCACCCTCAATATCGAGCGCCAACGGCACATCTTCGGTGCCCGTAAAGGTGATCGATGCCGAGCCGTCCGCCGTCAATTCAATGTCACCGACGCTGAACGTGAACGGATCGACAATGCCGATCACTTCAATGCTTTGGCTACCCGTCCCTGCAGGTGCGGGCATGAACGAAGATGCCGCGCCGCCGGCCATGCTGACGATGTCGCCACCGCTGTCCAAGAATTCCTGCAACGTCTGCAACGGCTCACCATTTGCGCCAACCTGAGTTTCTAAATATTGTCCAACCGCCTGTGTCGCCAGCGAAACAAAGTCGCTGTTGTAGGCGGCAAAATTAAGCGTGAAATCTTGATCGGAATCTTGCGCCCCGGTGACGGTCAAGTCTGCCAAGTCGCCGGCATTCACCAACCACGAGCCATCGGACTGCTGCGTGCCCGCCGACAACGTTGCGCCATTTGGCACCCCGGTCACAACGATCTGCGCCGCCGATGCCGCCGACGGCAGATTGCCCAGCACATCCACACTGATCGCCGTGTCTTCAAGACCGACAACGATGTTCGGGCTGTCGTTAAAGACGAAGTTTTCAACGTTGTAGACTTCGTCGGTGCCGTCCGGTCCGGTGACGGTCAGCACGCCGTTGGTCACCGTGATCGTGGACTCGCCACGGGTCCCCGAATACGTCGCCGTATCCTGGCCGCCGCCGCCGTCTATGATATCGTTACCGCCGCCGCCTTGGATGACGTTGTCGCCATCGTCGCCGGTGATCTGGTCGTTGCCGGACCCGCCGATGATGTTTTCGATCTCGGAGAACGTATCGAGAACGATGCCGTTCGTATCGCGCACCTCGCCGGCCATCATATCGATCACCAAATCCTCGTTGGTGCCGGCGAACGACAACGTATCGTTATCCGCACCGCCGATATAGGTTTCATTGCCGCCACCGGGCGCCGCGATCAGCGTGTCGTCGCCGGCGCCGCCGTTGAGCACGTCGTCGCCACTGGTGCCGGTCAAAATGTCGCCTTGCGCGCCGGTCTCAACATCCAGCCCGTCGCCGTTGCCGGTTAGGACGAATGCATAACTCATATTGGACGCATCGAGGTCTTTATTCACCGTCGCGGTGACGGTCTTGCCGTCCGCCGACATCGAGACATTGCTCAGCGTCCCGTTATCGATAAGATCTTGAATATCCTTCGGAAAGCCTTTTACAAGTTCAGATTCAACGATAATAGAATCGTCATTACGTCCGCCATTATTGTTGCCGCCGCCGGCGCTACCACCTACAACGCCCACCGGTGCAACAGGGGCCACCGGCACCTGAACGGCTTCGACTGTTTGGGCTGGGCCCGAATACGCACCGGTCACATTGACGGTGGCGGACGGTGCTTGCTCCGGCGCCGCTTCGCCCGCATCGGTCTGAAAATCGTCTAAGCCTGCAGCATCATCCGCTTGGCCATAATTGTTGCCGCTGGTTTCTTCACCCGCGTTGTTGTGGGTCGGCAGCGAACGAAGGTTGTTGCCATAGGTCGCGGCGACCTCTGCGTCACTCACAATCGTGAAGTCCGCAGGCGCCGAATCAAAACTCATCACCGTGGTAAACGCGTTGGCGTCGTTCAAAATCTGCACGCCGCCATCGTTGGCGATCACGACTTCGCCGACGAAGCCGAACTTTTCTTCCATCAAGGTCACGCCAAGGCCGGTGCCGTCGCCCAGATCAAGACCGACCTGGGTACCGCGAATACCGATGGTCGCCACCGGTGTATCCAGGGTCATCGCGTCGGGGTCGGTCTTCGCAACCTGACCGGACACGAACGTAAACACGCCCTGCAGTGCGGAGATCGAGATCGAACCTTCCTGCGTGCCCGGATCGTAGATCATTTCGTCCAGCACCATGCGGCCTTCGGCGCCCATCGAGAACGTCGTATCGTCCGCCAAAAGCACACCAATGCTGCCGTCGTTACCGGATTCCAGAATGTCGCCTTGGAACACTTGGTCGCCGGCTTGCAGTTGAACGCGCGTACCGTCGACGCGGATCGCCCAGACTTCGCCTTCCAAGTTTTCGACTTTACCGATCGGCTCACCGTCGGTGCCGGCGATCACCGCCGGGCTGCCGGCGGCATCACCGCTTCGCTCGGCAGCTTGCATGATTTCGGCTTGTTCCGGCTGCACAAAGCCAAAGCCCGGCTGCCCTTCAGGCGCCGGTGCGGCATCGCCACCGGTCAGCGCTTGGACCATATCGCTCCCGACCTCGGCGCCATCTGCGGAAACCAGCTTGGGCGGGTTCGGATTGTCGGCATACCCCTCGACCGTGACGGTGGAACCGTCCGGGAAAGTCATCACCAGATCGCCCCCGACCATGCTGAATTCAGCATCGGCAAGCGAAAGATTTTCAGGAATTTGAATATCGCCCGACTGCGTCCCATCGGCTTGGAACGTTTTGTCAGCGACCTGTGTGGCATCAGCCATTTTTTTACAACCCTTTGAACGGACGCTATTTTTTGCCGTTCAATGCGGTCGATATTTGTTATTATTGTTCTTTTCTAAGACCCTTATGCACGCAAACGCGTTGCGGGGTCAACTGTTTCAGCGTCTTTCAGGCGTTAAGGTCAGGGCGCTGAACCTAAACCGGCAAGACCAAAGCCGCTGCCTAAGCCACCATTAAGCCGCCTGGGCCCCGTAATACAGGGTCACAACATGGCGGGCTTCGGCGAAAAACAGCCAGCGTTCGATGATCAGACCAAGGCTGATCGACATCGCCGCCAAAATGCTCGCCGACGCTGCGGCAAATCCACCGCTGAAATACGCTACGATCAACAGCACCAGCGGCACGGCAAAGGTTGTGATATGGACGATCTTGCGCAGCTTCGCCGCATGCTTACGGGCGACTTTGAAGCCCATTTCCTGTTGCAGGTAATTTTCCTCGGTATGCGGCCTTTCGAGCAATTTCACGCTGGCCCCGGTCAACCCGGTCGCCGATGCCGGCGTCGATGCATGCTGCGTGGTGTCGATGAAGTGCCAATACGACCGCTTCACCCGCCACGCCACCAGCAATACGATCGCCGTGAACGCAAACAGCCCCTGCGGCGCAACGCCGGTTGAGGCCAGCACGGCACATGCAAACACCGCCCCGCTCGCCAGGGCCATCATCAGATAGACCCGCACCGTCCATGGATTGCACCACTGATGCACGGTCTTGAGCGACGCATAGATCATCGCCGTCGCATACACTGTGGTCACCGCCAACGCCACCGAAAGCCCCGCGCTGATGCCCCAAAGGCCACTCATATCTTCACGAATGATCCACGCAAAGGCCAGCGCCAGCCAAGGGATATAGGTCAACACCGCCAGCACGCCTTCTCGCGACAACCAACTGCTGCGCCATTGCGTCAACGCGCGCCACGCCCGTTCGGGATGACCCAAGTGGAATGTCGACGACAGTAAACCGGCACTCACCAACACGAACGCGAGCCCAAGGCCGACAATGCCGCTGATCCGATCTGCCGGGATCACTTGCCACGCCGCCAACACCGCCAGCACGCCCAACAAGCCGTAGCCTGCGCCGGATGCGGTGGTGAAAAAGATCACGGAAAAAGCTGGATGCATTAGGTGATCCTCCTCAACGCGACAAGGCGCGGTCGATCCAACGTAGGATCGGATTGTCGGTGCCGGGTGTCGGGGCCAGTTCGGTCGGCATAGTCGACGTTTCAGCATTGGCACGCCGCGCACGAGGCGGCAGGTATTTGTTGGTCGGCTTGTAGCCCATTTCCGGCATCAGGTCGTAGCCCTGACGCTCGGCCACCAATTGTGAAACCGCAGAATTCGCATCACCCAAGTCGCCGAAGTGACGCGCGCCCACCGGACACGTCGACACGCAGGCCGGTACACGGTCTACTTCTTCCATGTTTTCGTTGTAAATACGGTCGATACAGAGCGTGCACTTTTTCATCACGCCTTCGTCGGCATCGTATTCGCGAGCGCCATATGGGCACGCCCAACTGCATAGCTTGCAGCCGATGCATTTGGCTTCGTTGACCAAAACGATGCCGTCTTCGGTGCGCTTAAAGCTGGCGCCGGTCGGGCACACAGTGACACAGGCGGCGTCTTCGCAATGCAAACAGGATTTCGGAAAGTGCACGGTGCGCGCAGGCTCGCCGTCGCCGGCTTTGGCCTCAAAGGTGTGGATGCGGTTGAACCAGACACCGATCGGTTTGTCGCCATAGGCATCGCGATCCGTCAACGGTGCCGCATGCCCGCCCGAATTCCATTCCTTGCAGTTCACCGCGCAGGCGTGACAGCCGACGCAGATGTCCAAGTCGATAACGAGGCCGAGCTTTTTTTCTGTGCTTGCCGGGAGCGTTGTCATGGCTTGTCCCGCCCCTTTCGGAACCCGGCGCCATAGGTCAGCGTACCCGGCGGGATCGCGAGGCCCGCAGGCTTAGCGGTCGGCTCAAACTGCGGGAAGGTCTCGGCATCTTCGGCGGGATCGGCTTTTTTGATGTGCACCCGAAGGTCATACCACGCCGCCTGGCCCGTCACCGGGTCCGAGTTCGCATAGCGGTAGCCGTCGTCTCGGGGCGGCAGAAGCTCGGAAATGACATGGTTCAGCAAGAAACCTTTTTTCGCTTCACTGGCGTTGGCATCCAAGTTCCAGGCACCGGACCGTTTGCCGATAGCGTTCCACGTCCACACCGTCGAAGCTTCGACGCCGTCCATCAACGACACCTGCACACGAATACGGCCGTGGTAGCTTTCGACCCAAACCCAATCGTCTTCGACGAGGCCCATCTCGGCGGCCTTAACGTCGTTCATATACAGTTTATTGGAGCCGGTGATCTGACGCAGCCATGCATTATGCGAGCCCCACGAATGGTACATCTGCATCGGCCGCTGCGTGATCGCGTGCATCGGATAGCTGTCCAAATCGATCATCGATTCTTCGAATGGCGGATACCAGATCGGCATCGGATCAAAGTACGCTTCGATCCGTGCGCGCTCTCGCTCGGGCGGTTGGATGTCGCCGTGGCCGCGCGCCGCGTTTCGGAACTTTTGCAGAATTTCCGAATACACCTGCAACACGATCGGCTCGGCGGAACCGATAAAACCGACGTCCTTGGCCCAGTCCAAATACGCTTTGTTGGCAAACTTGTAATATTTTTGATCGTCCGGGAAGTGATGCGACCAGAAGCACCCGTTCTCGATATACTTTTCGAGCTGGTTCGGGTTCGGCGCGCCTTTGCCGTGCTGATCGCCATTTTCACCGCGCCAGCCCGCCAGCGGGCCGATTCCGGGGCCACGCTCATGATTAACGATATAGTCCGCATAGCCACCCGGAAACTTGGGCTTGCCGTCGTCATTGGTCATCCCAGGCAACTTGAGCCGAGCCCCTAAGTCCAACAGCACGGTTTGGAATGGGCGCACATCGCGGTCGGGCTCGATGATCGGTTGGCGGATCGCATCCTGCGCCGCATCCGCTTCACAGATCGGGCGATCCAGCAGCGAGATACAGTCCCAACGCTCAAGATACGTGGTGTCGGGCAACACCAAATCCGAATACGCCACCATTTCCGAATAGAACGCATCGGAATAAATGATCCGCGGGATTTTGTACTCGCCGGTTTTCGGGTCGGTGTCGGTCAGCATTTTCATCGTGCCCGACGTGTTCATCGACGAATTCCAGCTCATGTTGGCCATGAACATAAACAGCGTGTCGATGGGGTACGGATCGCCCTTCCATGCGTTCGAAATCACCATGTGCATCAGGCCGTGCGACGACAGCGGGAATTCCCACGAAAACGCTTTGTCGATGCGCCCGGGCTTGCCTTCGGAGTCCACCAACAAATCTTCGGGGCCGGTCGGAAAGCCCAACGGCGGTCCTTTCAGCGGCTGACCGGCCTGCACGTCGCCCGGCTTGCCCGCAGGCTTCAACGCCGGCGGAATGGCTTTCGGGAACGGCGGCTTATTACGGAAACCACCCGGCACGTCGACCGAGCCGATGATTGTCTGCAACAAGTGAATCGCGCGGCAGGTATGGAACCCGTTCGAGTGCGCAGAAATGCCGCGCATCGCGTGCATCGCCACCGGACGGCCAATGAATTTATCGTGCTTACGCCCGTACGCATCGACCCAAGGGGTGTTGACCTCGATGGTTTCCTTGAACGCAACGTGCGCGATCTCGGCAGCAATACGGCGAATGGTGTCGGCCGGAATGCCGGTCTGACCGGCGACCGCGTCCGGGGTATATTTTGCGTCCAGGTAGCGCGCCGCCATCAGTTGGAACGCCGGCGTTGCCGCCCGCCCATCGTCCAAAGTGGCATTGCCGGCAAGCACCGGCTTGGCGTTGATATCGGTGGCCCGCTTCAGTGCCTTTTCTTCGCCGTCCCAAACCAACGGGTGTCCTTCGGCATCGCGGGCGAACAGACCGTCGTCGGCACTGCCAGGATCTTGAATCACCAGCCAAGGCGAATTGGTGTAGGTCGCCAAGTACTGTTCATCCACATTGCCGGTGCGCAGCAATTCATGGATCAACGCCATCACAAACAAGCCGTCCGTGCCCGGCTTGATGCCCAGCCACTCGTCAGCAATCGCGGAATAACCGGTACGCACCGGGTTGACCGAGACGAACTTGGCGCCCCGCCCTTTGATTTTACCGAGCCCGGTTTTGATCGGGTTGGAATCGTGGTCTTCGGCGACGCCGAACATCAGCATGTATTTGGTGCGATCCCAATCGGGCTCGCCGAATTCCCAAAACGAGCCGCCGATGGAATATAATCCGGCCGCCGCCATGTTGACCGAACAAAAGCCGCCGTGCGCCGCGTGGTTTGGCGTGCCGAATTGGCTCGCCCACCAGCCGGTCAGAGACTGCGATTGATCACGGCCGGTGAAAAACGCGAGTTTCTTGGGATCGGTTTCGCGGATTTTGCTGAGCCAACCGGTTGCGATATCGAGGGCTTCGTCCCATTCGATCTCGGCGAACTCGCCAGAACCGCGCGGGCCGACGCGCTTTAACGGCTTGGTCAGCTTCGCAGGCGATTCCTGGGTCATGATCCCTGCCGAACCCTTGGCGCACAAAACGCCTTTGTTCACCGGGTGATCACGGTTGCCTTGGATGTAGCGAATTTTGCCGTCCAACAAATGCACTTTGATGCCGCACCGGCAGGCGCACATGTAACACGTGGTGCATTTGACCTCGTCCGCGACTTTCGGCGAGGTGTCGACCGCATCTTCGCGATTTGTCATGTCATCTGGTGGGGGTTGTTAGACGTCTCGCCCACGTCCGGCGTGCCTTCCGCGCGTGCTGGGCCAGGCCCACGCATATACGTACGGCTCGGCTGATAGCTGAGATAACGCTGATACCAGTTGCGCAAAGATTGAAGTAACCCGGTCATGTAATTGATCCCAGAACGTCGGAAAGCTACGGAAACAGAATGTGAGACGCTTTGTGCCAAAAATTGATTGATCAGTCCAATGAGTAATAATTGTCATATTCACAAAATTTAGTTATGATTCACCGTTATGACGTTGACCCAGCTCAAAATTTTCGCCGCCGTCGCCGAAAGCGGTCATGTCACCCGCGCCGCCGCGACCTTGGGGATCACACAATCCGCCGCCTCCGCGGCCATTGCCGCGCTGGAAAACCTTTATGAGGTCAAGCTGTTCAATCGCGTCGGGCGGTCCGTTGAATTGTCCGAGGCCGGACAAATCTTTCTGGTCGAAGCCCGCGCCGTACTCGACCGCGCGCGCGTCGCGCAGCGCGCACTACGCACGCTTGGCGGTAGTGCGACCGGGCACCTGGATATCGCTGCCAGTCAGACGATTGCGAACTATTGGCTGCCGCGTCGACTTTCGGTGTTTCATGACCGCTACCCCGCTATTGCCTTGAACGTGGTGATCTCCAACACCCGAGGCGTGGAACATGCCGTCGTCAACGGCGACGCCGACGTCGGCTTTGTCGAGGGCATCACCCATTCCCCGGAATTGTTGTTGGATGAGGTCGATCACGACCAACTCGCGCTGGTGGTTTCCGCGAAACGATGGCCGTCGCTCGGCATCGGCGGCGTCGACCTTGCCGCCGTCCCCTGGGTCGTGCGGGAACCCGGGTCGGGCACACGCGGCGTGCTCGAAGACATGGCACTCAAGGCCGGCCTGCAATGGAGTGATTTGAACGTGGTACTAGAGTTACCCTCCAACGAAGCCGTGCGCGAAGCCGTCGAGGCCGGCGCCGGCGCCACCTTGATCTCTCGCCACGTGGTCGCGTCCGCGCTCAGTGCCGGCACTTTGCGGGCGCTACCTTTGGATGTACCACCGCGCAGCTACCAAATGGTCCGCCATCGTAAACGCCACGCCAGCGCAGCGCGCCGCGCCTTGGTAGAAATGGTTTTGGAATCAATACCCGCGTCATCCTGAACTTGATTCAGGACCTACGGCACTGCGCACTCCCCATATCCTGACGTCGCACAACGCTGGATCCCTGAATCAAGTTCAGGATGACGCTGCGAGGGTGACATGCTCCCCACCCAGCGACTTCCTGGAAACGCGCAGCGTTATCCGGGATCTTGGGGCTCCGTGCTTAAAGGTCCCGGATAAGCCTTCGGCTTTCCGGGAAGTCGCACGGTGGAGACGAGGATGGATGACGTGATGGTGGCAACTAAGGCAGAAAAAACTCAGCCTTGGCCTGCGGGGGCATAGCGTTTTAAGAACGCGGCCGCGTTGAGGGACTTAAAATATTCGATAGCGCAGCCAAGCATATGGTCTTTGTTTTCGCCCACTGTCGGGCAGGCGCGCTCGGAAATACGTGGGTGCGTCCACGCATCATCATCATCGTTACGCTGCGCCGGAATGGCGCCCGGCAAATCTACTTCGCGGGATCGCGCTGGCATGCCTTCAGGATCAAGATCACGCACCACGACGATGTCCGGCGTCACGCCCAACGCCTGCAGAGTTTGGTTCGACGGTGCATAGTAAAGCGCTGTGGTCAGACGCAACGCCCCTTCAAGCGGCATTGGCATAATCGTCTGCACCGAGCCTTTGCCAAACGTACGACTACCCATCACCAAGGCACGACCATGGTATTGCAACGCGCTGGCAACAATCTCGGATGCCGACGCAGACCCCCGATTGACCAAAACGATCATCGGCACGCCTTTGACGGCGTCGCCGGGGTCCGCATAGAACGACCGCTCGTCTCGTCCGTCACGACCTTTGATCGAGACGATCTTGCCGTCATCCAAAAATGCATCGGCGACGACCACTGACTGATTCAGCAAACCACCCGGATTGTTACGCAGATCGACAACAACGCCTTGCAGGTTTTTGCCCAAAGTATCGCGGATATCTGTCAGCGCCGCGTTGATGCCTTCTTTGGTTTTTTCGTTGAAGCGGGTAATGCGGATGTAACCCACATCGCCCTCAATCCGATGGCGGACGGATTTCACTTCAATGATGGCGCGGACGATGCGCATATCGAAATCTTCGATTCCCGGGCGGCGCACGGTGAGCACCACCGGCTCCCCAGGCTTACCACGCATCAAAGTGACGGCGTCGCGCAACGTCTTGCCTAAAACCCCGACCCCATCGACGTGGGTAATCAAATCACCAGCCAACATACCCGCGCGTTCCGCCGGTGTGTCTTCAATGGGCGCGATCACTTTAACCAGTTCGCCTTCCATGGTGATCTGAATCCCAAGACCACCGAATTCGCCTTTGGTGTTGGCAAAACTGTCCCGAAATTCTTCGGCATTCATATAGCTGGAATGTGGGTCGAGCGCCGCCAACATGCTGTGCAGCGCATCTTCGACGACCACTTGCGGCGTCAACGAACCCGGCATACGCTCGCCTTTAGTCACCCCCGCAATGGCGGCATCGATCATCTTTTGATCTTCAATTTCATAGACGTAAGCGGCACGCACACGACGGTAGGCGAAGTTGAAATAATCCAACCGCTCCCGATCCGACGCATCCGCGACGTAGGTATCATAAACCTGGGCGAAGCGCTTCAGTTCGTGTTGGGTTTTCTCAGGCAGTTGCGTCGTCTCGGCGTTCATCGCCATGACGACGCGGCCGATGGCAGACTCGTCGGTCACACACGCCGTCACGCCGGCGACGATAAACGCGCCGACAACGCCGGCGATCACATACCCCGGCACGCCGCCAAGCCCAAATCTTCTGAGCACGCGTCTTAGCTGCTGTTGCACGTGATAACCTACCCTTTACCTAAGTACTGTCGACGCGATTAGCCGTCGGTCGTGATTTTCTTGATCAACTCACCGAGCACGCGCACGGAGTCTTCATTTTCGATCTGACAGGTGCCAGCATTTTCGTGTCCACCGCCGTTATAAGACAACATCAACTCACCGACGTTGGTCTTCGACGTTTTATTCAAGATCGATTTTCCGGTCGCAAAAACGGTGTTCAGTTTATTCAAGCCCCACAACACATGGATCGAGATATTACAGTCTGGGAACAGTGCATAAATCATGAAGCGGTTACCGGCGTAAATCATCTCTTCTTCACGCAAATCAAGCACCACCAAGTTATCGTGCACCGTCGAGCAGCGCATAATTTGGTCTTTGAATTTTTCCTCGTGCTCGAAATACAGATTGATCCGCTCTTTAACGTCGGGCAGCGCGATGATTTGGTCGACCGTGTGGTCACGGCAATAGTCGATCAGTTCCATCATCAGTTGATAGTTCGACACGCGGAATTCGCGGAACCGCCCAAGGCCGGTGCGGCTGTCCATAAGCATGTTCAGCAGATCCCAGTTAGCAGGCTTAAGAATTTCAGCCTCGGTAAAGCGGGCTGCATCACCTTTATCAACGGCTGCCATCATATCGTCGGCGATATTCGGAAACTTTTCTTTACCACCGTAATAATCATAAACTACGCGCGCCGCCGAGGGCGCGTCCGGATCGATGATGTGATTTTTGGGCTTCGAGCCGATACGAATGGTTTCGCTGAGATGATGGTCAAATGCCAGATGTACACCTTCGACGTACGGCAAGTTCGTGGTGATATCATTGTCCGATATCAAGATCGTCCCATCCTGCATATCTTTAGGATGAACAAACTTGATATCGTCGATGACCCCCATGTCCTTTAACAACACAGCGCACACCAAACCGTCGAAGTCACTGCGCGTCACCAATCGAAATTTCGTATCACTCATGCGTATTCGCCCCCTGGTCGAGATTTTTCCCCGTTCGTGAGGGATTGTGCGGTCCAGGCCTGCAAAAAGGCAAGAGCGGATTCGCCAGGATACCGGTTTCAATGATCCGGCGAAGAGCCTGCTATCCCGTGGCGCAACCAGAGCGCGGAAGCGAAAAGGATCACGGCGCCCGCTTGGTGCGCAACGGCCAACGGGATCGGCACCACGTGCAACAGTGTTGCGATCCCCAAAAGCACTTGTACGGCGGCTGCAATCAGCACCACCCCGCCGCGCTTTGCCACATCGCCGCCCGCGAGACGCGCCAAGCGCCATGTCACAACGGCTAAAAAGAACGTACTGATCGCCAACCACCGGTGGTCGAATTGCACCGTCGGGATATCCTCGAAGAAGTTTAAATACCACGGGTTCAGCTGAAAGCCGACGGACGGGTAAAATTCGCCCAGCATCAGCGGAAACGTATTGTAGGCCTTGCCGGCATTCAACCCGGCCACCAGCGCCCCCGAGAGCACCGTGATCAGCACGGCGAGCGGCAAGATTGTCGCGGCTCGCCTCAGCCCTGTGCGCACCTGTTGGCGCGGCGATTCCAGTTTACCGAGCGCGCTCCATAGCACCGCGCCCAAAATCACGAACGCCATCCCCAGATGCACAGCCAAGCGGTACTGGCTGACGTCCGGGCGGTCAATCAGGCCGCTTTTCACCATCCACCACCCGATGACCCCTTGCGTACCCCCCAACACCAGCAGACCGACCATCCACCAAAATTCTGCGCCCCGGAGCCAGCCTTTGATCGCAAACACAGCAAACGGTAACGCAAAAGCCAAGCCGATGATGCGCCCGAACAAGCGATGCAGATATTCCAGCCAGAAGATTTCTTTGAATTCGAACAGGCTCATACCCGCATTGATCTGATTGTATTCGGGCGACGTGCGATAAGCGTCAAACTGCGCCTGCCACGCGGCCTCGCTTAAGGGCGGCAGCCAACCCGTGACCGGATGCCAATCCGTCATCGATAGACCGGACTCGGTCAAGCGCGTGAAACCGCCGATCACGACCATCGCAAACACCATCGTGCAAATGATCAATAACCAACGTCCAATAATCTGGTTGGGTGGTGTCGGCGAAGTGTCAGCAGTCTTGGTGAGCACGGGTCGAAGCCTTTCGCTGTGTCGGATAGACGCGTCCTTCTGCAGGTAGTGGATTGACCCTTGTTTGTCCATGCCTGATCCGCGATAAACCGCCCATGAACGAGCCGAATACCCCTATTCATCCAGTGATGCTGGTCGGCGCAGGCCCCGGTGACCCGGACCTTCTAACGGTGAAGGCGCACCGCTTGCTTAGCGAGGTCGACGTCATCGTATATGATCGCCTTGTCGCCAAGGAAATTCTGGCGCTGATCCCGAAAGCGGTCGAGCGGGTGTTCGCCGGTAAGCGAGCGTCCAACCATTATATGGCACAAGACGACATCAACGTTCTGCTGACCGACCTTGCGCGCACCGGCAAACGGGTGATGCGGTTGAAGGGCGGCGACCCGTTCGTGTTCGGGCGTGGTGGTGAAGAAGCGCTGTATTTGGTGCAGCAAGGCATCCCCTTCGAAGTTGTGCCTGGCATTACGTCATCCGCCGGCTGCGCGGCTTATGCCGGTATTCCGCTGACCCATCGGGGCATGGCGCACGGCGTGCGCTTCGTCACCGGCCACACCAAAGGCGACGAGCCGCTGGATCTGGATTGGCGCAGTCTCGCCGATCCAAACACCACGTTGGTCGTCTATATGGGCATGACAAATGTGGACGAGATAGCAGCGAAGCTGATTGAGCATGGCCTTGATCCGACGACACCCGCAGGCGTGCTCAACATGGGCACGCGCCCCAATCAAAAAACCCTGATCACCACGCTCGCCAGATTGCCGAGCGCCGTCCATGATGAGGCCATCAAGGGCGCCACGCTTTTCGTTATCGGTCGCGTGGTGAGCCTAGCCAAAGACCTCGCCTGGTTCGGCGAGGCGCCGAGCTAAGCGCCCTCCCGCGCCGCACCCTCTTTCTCTTGCGTCATCCTGAATCAAGTTCAGGATGACGCAAAGGGAGGATAAGGGCCTGCACACATCCCACACCGTCATTACCGCGGGCGGGAATTCATCTTTAAGTATGAGCGCGCGGGTGACGAAAAAAACCTACATTTCCCGATCGAGAGCACGGGCGAGGATCATGTAGACCTTACCCATATCGGACGAGAGGAATGTCGCGTGCAGCATGGAATTGTGGTCGCGCTTTTGTGACTCGTCGAGCAACGTTTCGAACTCTTCCAGATAGCGCGTGACGTAGTCGCGGAAGGTGCCGTCTTCTTGGTAGGTTTGGCGGATCTGCTGCAATTTGGCCTTTTCACGGAAACCCAGAAGCTTGCGCACGAAAATACCCTTCTCGCCCTTGTTGAAGCGGCGCCAGTCGTCTTCGGAGACCTGGGTTTCCAATACTCGCCCGATGTCGACGGCAAGCGATTGTAGACGCTCGGAAATAAACGTCGCTTGACGGGTGAATTCTTCGAGATCGGCCTTCTCGGTACGTTCTGTGAGAGACGCCAGCAGCGTCGACGCCTCGTTCGAAGCGCTCCGCACACTCTCGGTGCGCTCGTCCAGCAGTTGGTTGATCTCGTGGGATTTGCGCGCCACTTCGCTGGTTGTTTTCGCCAACGCGTCGGCGTGTGAACGGACCGAAGTATCCCACGCCGCCACCTTGCCGAGCGCGGCATCGGTAGCGCTGGAAAGCTCCTGTGCACGTCTGGCCAATGCTTCGCCGAGCGCTTCCAGGCCGCGCTCGGCGCGATTGTACGTGGTCGACAAACCCTGCATCTGGCGGCGCAGACCTTCGGTGCCGCCTTCCAAACGCTCGACGATCTCGTCGGTGCGCCCGCCGGCTTCGTGAATTTGTGTGCGCAACGTATCGGATGCGCGAGTCAATTTGGACACATTGAGATCCGCAGCCATAGAAGCTTCGGATGCCCGCTGGCCTATCATCTCGCCGACACGCTCAAGCCGATCAACGACATCGTCCGACGTGGTCACCAAAGCACTGCCGCGATGGCGCATACCGTCTGCCGCCTCCTCCAGTTGCGCCATCGACTTGCGGGCGATGATGCTGACCTCTTGGAAACGCTCACGCATAGTCTGGCCGACTTCGTTCATTTCCTGGACGCCGCGCTGCGTGGTATCACTGAGTTCGCGGGTACTTTCGCGCAGGTTGGCATTGACCAGTTCGACTTGGCCAGATGCGCGCTCCGCCGCCTGCCCGACCTCGCCGGTGTGGCGTTGCAAGGCGTCTGACACCAAGCTCATCAACTGCGACGCACGCTCCGACGTGTTCGTCATCTCGTGCGAGCGCACCTGCATTTCTTCGGAAATACGGTTGAGCCTTGCTGCCGCCTCGTTCGACGAGTTGGTCAGGCCGGTCGATTGCTGGTTCAACAAATCGGCAAAGCGCTGCACGTGGGTGGTCGCAGCTTCATACGACTTGGTGAGCCCTTCGGAGCTACCATGCAGAATATCACCGACATCGCTCATGCGTTCTCGGGTTTTGTCGAGAGAACTATCAAGTTCGATATGGTGCCGCTTCAACGAGCCGCTGATACCAGCCAAGTTTTCAGCGGCGCGGTCGGTCGCGGTGGTCGCAGTTTCGACTTCGCGGTTGAGGCGCTTACCGATGTCTTCCAAGCGGCTGAGCGCATCCGATGAGGTTTCACGCATGGCAGCGGCGCTTTTCGCCATTGCATTGGCGGTCAACTCGACACGACCGGTTGCGTGATCTGCGGCGCTCGACAATTCTTGGGTCCCGGTCTGCAAGATTTCGCCGACATCGACGAAGCGGCGTTGCACGTTTTGGCTGACCGCATCGGCTTGCATCGCACGTTCCCTGATGACGTCGCCGACACCTTCGATCTCGGCGTAAGCTCGGCCTGACACCTTGCCCAGGTCCTGCGATTCCTTGTGCAGCATATCGGTGACCAGGGTCAGCAACTGCGCTGCCCGGTCAGAGGCCTGTGCGACCTCTTGAGAGCGGCCTTCCAGCGCGCGGCCCATCGCTTCCACATCGGCAACGGCAGTTTCCGACGTCTTGCTAAGCGCACCCCGCTCATCCTTCAACACCATCGACACCGCGTTGATCTGTGATGACGCATCGCTTGCAGCCCCCAACAACTCGGTCAGGCGCGCACTCAAATCTTCCCCGACACTGGCCAGGCGACTTTTCGCCGTGCTGCTGGATTGATCGATGGTCTGGGTTTCACGCTTCAAGGTTTCACCGAAGCTGCCCAGCGCATCCGACGACGCGGCAGAGATCTGCTGCAGACGATCCGCATTGGCCTGCAATGTTTCGACCACACTTTCGACATCGTGTTCGGCACGGGCCGAAACTGCAGATAGGTCCTGCATCTGATCTTTAGCGCGGCGCCCAAGCGCGGCGATAGCATGGCGCGTTTGTTCCGAACGCTCGGTAATCGCCGCCAAATCTTCGCCCGCAGCCTTTGCGGCTTCGGACACATGCTCGGTACCATTGCGCACCGCGATTGCGCTTTTGTTCAAGGCGTGCGCCGTGCGGGTCACGTCTGAAACGCCTTGATCTGCGGCGCGGGTGATGTCGGATGCGGTGCCGTCCAAAAGTTCATTGAGCCGCGATAGGCGCGCATCTGCCGTGTCAGCAGCGCCTTCGACGTCAACCGCACGACGGCGCAATGATTCGCCCGCTTCGTCCAGACGCAGCACACTTTGGTTTGCGGCCCGCGCCATGTTGCCGGCTTGATTGCCCAAGGCCTCACCGGCATCACTGAAGCGTTGCTGCGCGCGCTCGGCAGTCTCGTCGACCTGTTCGCCGCGACGGCGAAGTTCTTCACTGACCCGTGCAACCTCCCCCAATACCCGGGCCGAGATCGTCGCAAGCTCGTCGGAATCTTTGCGGAGCGTCATGCCTACGCTCTCGGCGCGCTCGTTCGCAGTGTCCGCGGCTTCGGTCATCTCGCGGGCCTGCAGGCGGAATGCCTCGCCACTGCCGCGCACACGCTCCACGACTTGACCAGCGGTCGCTTCCAATTGACGTGCATCTTCGCGTAATGCATCACCCACATCCTGCACGTCGGTAACGACTTTGTCGGATGTCTTGGCAAGAATATGCGTTTGCCGCGCCAGATCGTCTTCGATTTCCTTGGTGCGATTGTGCACCCGATCTGCGGTGGCGACCAAGTCGGTGGACTGCCGCTCGAGGCTCGTGCGCATACGCTCGATCTGGGCTACGGCGTCGACGTTGCGCTTGCTCATGGTCTCGGCGCTGGCGCCCAGCATCTCGGCACCTGTGTGCATCTGCTGTGTCGCCTCGCCCGACAGATCAACCAATTCTGCCACGCGATCACGGACCGCATCACCGATGGCCTGCAGCGCAGACGTGGTATCGTCGGCATAGGACTGCGCATCGCGCATGCTGTCTTTCAGCGCGTCGCTGCGTTGATCGAAGACCCCGGCGGTCGCCTCCGCGCGCCGCGACGCATGATCTGCCGCCTCGTGCAGTTCTTTGGTGCGCAGGCCGATCACGTCGACCAAGTCCTCGGCCCGTGCAGAGGCCCGGTCTGACGACACAGTCAGATCAACACTGTGCTTTTGCAAAACATCACCGGCACCGCGTGCGCGCTCGGTCGCGGCGTCGGTGGCGCGGGTCAGATCTTCGGTCTGGCGGCGCAGCGCATCGGCAACGGCGTGTGCGCGCAGATCTGCATCTTCTGAGACTTTGGAAAGTTCCATCGCGCGTTCGCGGACCAGCTTGCTGACCGCCTCACCGCGGCGCATCGCTTCTTCGGTGGCCCGGTTGAGATCTTTGGTCTGGCGGCGGAGCGAGTCCGTAACTTCACGCAATCGGCCTTCGGCATGTTCGTTCGGATAAATCATCTGCCGCATCTGCCAGCGCAGCGCGGCGGCCTCATAGGTGATATTGACGCCCCGCATGTAGACGATGACGACCACCCACAACAAGGCAACAGGCGTCAGGATACCTGCAGCCAGGCCACCGACTTCATGCGGCAACAACGCAGACACGTTGTTCCAGCCCAAATTCATTTCAACAAATCGATACGCACCGAACAGCCAGACGGCGGTGGCCAGGGCAGCACCCATCGGCAGCAGCTTCCAGCGCACCCAAAACGGTGCGGGCGGCGGCAACGGCGCATCCATCAGGTCGCCGCTGGTTGGACGCGGCGGCGCATCGACGCTGGCGGGAATGATCGCGCCTAGCTCGTCAGCAATGGCTTTTTGCGGGTTCGTGCCCGAAGCTTTCGCAGCGTCCTCGGCCATGGCCGGTGCTCCTGATAGGGTAATGGTCTAGCATGGTAGAGCGCAACATCATGCGCCGTAAACACAAAATACGCTATATATGTTGTGTATTACGTGGATAACTCTGTAATTAACTCGACCATCCGCTCGACGGCGCGACCGTCTGCGGTCCAGCCAAACAGCGCATTTCGCACCCGTTCGCGGACTTCAGTGCCTGCATCCGGGGTTTTCAGCGCCAAATCGACCGCGCGTGCCAAGTCATCAGGATTCAGGATCTCGCGCCCGGTTTCTCGCCAGCGCCACTCAATCCCCTGCGCGTCGTAGCCGGCCTCATCAGCGGTATATTCCGGGTTCCGCAGCAGCAAAATCGGCCGATCGACCGCAACAAAATCGAACATCACGCTGGAGACATCACTGACCAACACATCAGCGGCCCGCAAATACGGCAATACATCTGCGTCCGGATCATCTACCAACACGACCCGGTCGTGACTTGCAGCTGCCCTGGCCCACTTTTTGATCCATTGCGGCCGTCGCCGAAATGTTTCCGGGTGCGGCTTGATGACAAGGGTGACGTCATCACGCGCCCCCCGGAGCGTGCGCACCGGATCATCCCCCAGCATCATCGCAGACGACAGCTTCGGGCGATGGCTCGGCGCATAAAGTACCGTCGCCCCAGCATTTTGCAGCGCTTTCGGGACCGCAATCTGATCACCTCTGAACAACGGGTCCAAGGGCATATGGCCGATGGCGCGAATGCGGTCTGCGTCCATCAAATCAAGGGTCGCCCACGCTTCGGCTATGGTATCGCCGGGCGCACATGCAACGTCGGCACCATCAAAGGCCTGACGGAAACGGTTTTGCGATGACAAGAACGCAGGCGCTGCAATGATTACGGCATTCGGTGCCAGGGCACGCACGTCTCTCGCCTGCAAGCCTGTGACGATGACCACATCTGGTTGGAATTCGGCCAAGTCCTGCCCATCGGCGGTCAGCAGTGGCCAATGCACACCCTCAAGCCGATGGAATAAATCTGCCAACGGTTGAAAATGCGAAGCGGCATTAAAGTGCAAAGCGACGCGGCTGGTCGAAGGTTCTCGCTCGGTTAATTTCTTGCCGTCGCGCTCGGCGCCCAAGCTCATCTCGCCGGCCCGGGCAAACAAGTTATGTGGTGCGAGTTTTAAGGCATCACGAAATGCCTGCAGTGCTTCGGCACGACGCCCGGCACTTTTGCGCGCGAGCCCCAAATGCACCAAGGTTTCAACCCGACGCGGGCTCAGGCGTGCACTTTTCTCCAACGACTGCAAAGCCTCCGACGTTGCCCCGGCGCGCCGATACGCGGCGCCTAACAAATAATGTGCTTCGGCATTTTCCGGGGCTAACTCGACCGCTTCTTGCAGCGCCGCGATGCCGCCTTGATGGTCGCCTTGCAGAACTTTTGCCTTGCCGAGATCAAGTCTGGCATCGACCCCGGTCGGGTTGCCGTCGACGGCCTGTGAGAAATGCTTCACCGCGCCTTCCAAGTCGTTGGCGTCGGCCATGATCTCGCCCAGTTGCACGTGGGCCGCCGCATCTTTCGGGTTTTCGCGAAGCGCGGTCTCAAGATATTCAACCGCTGAATCGTCCGCCCCATGGCGTCTGGCCGCAGCACCGAGTTCGGCCAACGACACCCGGCCCCCACCCTCGCCTGCATTGGTGATATCAGACGCGCCTGCCGGCAGCGTGCCCTTAAGGTCGGACGGCGCCAAACGCACCATCCCCATCTTCGCCAACCAGCCCAACGTGCGCGGCAGCAAATAGCGCCGCCGCTCGGGCAGCAGCTCAGCGATCTGGATAACCTCGGCGGCATCGGACTCCGACAGATGCGCCAAGACGTGCTCTTGCTCTTTCGGCTCCAACATCTGCGCCTGCGCGATGTCGTTGATCGCGTTGGCGCGCAGCCTGGCGAGCCTGGCCTGCAAGCCCTCTCCGCTTTTAATGCCACCGGCCAGACACACCTTAGCGTGCTCATCAATGGTGTGGGTCGCATAGGCGCGAAATACGGAATACGGATCGTCCATGTGCGGAATCGCCGGACGGCCCGGGATTGGCGGCGCAACTTCGGGCGCCTCCTCACGAATCCGCCGAAGTTCGCCCCACAATTCTTGGTGACGCCGAATGACCATCGGCCAGTCAAAGTGTGCAAGGGCCCGCGCACGTGCCGCCTCTCCCAACTGCCGGCGATGCGCGACGTCGCCGGCAAGCGCTTCAAACGCCTCAGCGGCGGCGCGGAGATCAAGGCTGGTGGTCTGACCGACAGTGCCTGTCAGCAGCGCGTCGGCGCGTCCGGGATCGGTGCCGCCCAAGGGATTTTCAGGCGCCAGCGTCAAATCACCGCCACTTTCAGCCAAGGGCAACCATGTCGGCACCAAATAGCCGTGCTCACCACTTGTTAGCGTATCCCGGTTGCCGCCCCAATCGGCGGCAACAACCGGCAGACCTGCCGCCATCGCTTCAAAAATTTCCGTATCTGCGCCGTGCGTCACTGCATCGTGGAAGGCGGCATAGGCGTCAGCGGCAAACCACACCCGATCACGGATATCGCGCTCGCGCCCATCCAAAAAGATTGCGTTCACGGCAGGGGCGAAATCGCGCACGGCATCACGATACGCGCGCTCGATCCGCTCATTATCAAACCAGCCGGCCTGCAACAGATGAATCCGAACGCCGGTCCGCCGCGCCGCAGATTCCAACGCCAAATACAACGGCGTCGGATGGGCGCGGCCATAAAATTGGAAGTTGCCCGTCGCCAGCACACAAAAGTCATCGTCGCGGATGCCGAGCCGACGGCGCACCCCTTCGCGCATTTTGGTCGACTCATCACTGGCTCGATACGCACCGGCGTTGATGCCGGGTGGAATCACAAACGACATCGCATCCATGTGCGCTTGCGCGCCCATGCGAAACGTCAGGTATTCAGCCTGGATCGCGATCAGACGCTCGGCGGCGGTTTTGATGGTTTTCGACGGATAGACCAACGCATCCCACGGCTGGGCAGGTGCATTTAACAGCCCCGTCAGGGCGACTTGCGCATCACCGCTGCCAAGATCAGCAATTTCGCCGACAATCGAATAACGGCGCTGCCCGAGCGTGCGGCGGCGCCACATCAGCGGCGCCATGTCGCCTTCGGACAATCGAAGCACGGGGGCATCTTGGAACCCCTTGGCGTCGCCCGGCGCCACATATCTGCAGGGCCGACCTTTCGCATCCCCCTTGGCAACGCGGCTGACGAAATCGTCGTAATCAACGGCGTCATAAGATTGGCAATAGAACCCCGGCACACCGGAGTGATGGATGAACGCGCCTAGAAACGAGCCCGCAGGGCGGGGCTTGGCATCGACGTCGCGCCTGTAAAAATGCACTGCATTTTCGGCCCCGGGGGTATCTTCCTGCACGGTATCTTTATCGCTTTTCTTGACCGGTGTTGTGGAATCCGCCATGCCGCCCCTGTCCGTTCGGCTGAACTAGAACAGATGCTGACCACCGGTGACCCATATCTCGGTCCCGGTCACGTATCGGCTATCGTCAGAGCATAAATAGAACACCGTCCCTGCCACGTCGCCGGGCGTACCCATGCGTTGCAGCGGAATGCGGGGGATCAACAAGTCGTATTCCGGACCGACCATCTCGGTCTCGATCTCGCCGGGCGCGACGGCGTTGACACGCACATCCAACTCGGCGAATTCGTTCGCCATCTCGCGGGTCAAACCCGACAGCGCTGTCTTTGAAATAGAATACGCAGACCCCGCAAACGGATGAATAAAATGGCCGGCAATCGAGGTGATATTGACGATCGCGCCCTTGCCTTTGCGCAACGACGATGCAAACCCGCGCGACAGGCGCAGCGGTGCGAAAAAGTTCAACTCGAACACGTCATGCCACGCGTCCAGATCACCGTTCAAAATGCCGAGGCGTTCTTTATACGGCGTCTTCGGCGACATGCCGGCATTGTTGATCAAGGCATGCAGGGGCCCGCCGTCCAATGCCTCTTTCGCTTCTTTGATGAAGTTTTCAACGCTGGCAACGTCACCCAAATCGGTCGGGATGTGGCAGGTCCATTTCGGCTCGCGCTTGCACGCTTCGGGTGCTTCATCGCGCGAACACGTGATGATGTTCCACCCGCGCTCCAAAAACAGACGCGCCGTATAATGGCCGATTCCACGACTGGCGCCAGTGATGATCACCGTCTTTCGGTCTTCGGTATCTTCCAGATCGTGTTCGGTATTTTCCTGCATGCCGTGACGGTACTTGAATCCGACGCGAGAGGAAATCGGAGATTTTGAGGCTTCGGTTCTCCGCCTGTACCTTCTCGCCCACCTTCCTTTCATCCCTACCCCCATGCGTCATCCTGAACTTGATTCAGGATCCACCACAGTGCGGAGACCCAACCAACCGGCGCAGCCACACCATAGATCCTGAATCAAGTTCAGGATGACGCAGTGTGGGGAGCCGCAGAGTGGGGACGGACATGCAGCACATAAAGCATCGTGACTTCCCGGATCACCTGCGGCGTCCGGGAAGTCGCGGGTGAGTTTGCTGATTCAAATATTCGGGTGTGTTCAACGTTCTTTATTATTCCTATGATATGCGCATGTGTTCCCGCTTCGAAATATCCTCTAGTGCGCGCGAAATTATGCAGGCGTTGAGCCTGAAGGCACCGCCGCCGTTGCCCAATAAGCCTGAAGTGCGGCCGACCGATGCTGCATTGATGGTGCTGGATGACGCGGGCAAGCGGATCAGTGAACTTCGACCTTGGGGATTGCGCGTCGACTGGACGACGCAGCCAATGATCAACGCGCGCGCAGAAACCCTCAGCGATAAACCAACATTTCGTCCGCTGCTGGAAAACCGCTGCGTGCTGCCGGCCAGTGCGTATTTCGAGTGGCGCAAAACGGAAAATGGTGAAAAGCGTAAGAACCGCATTTACGGCAAAGGCCTTTTGGTGATGGCCGGCTTATTTGATGCTGAGCGCGTCACCATCGTCACCTGTGCACCGGCTTCGTCCATTCAGCACATCCATAACAGAATGCCGGTATTGCTCGACCAAGACGGCATTCAGACTTGGCTCAGCGGCGCACCGTTTAGTCATGTCGCGGGAGTTTTGGTCCCGTTCACCGGCCCCTTAACGTTCGATGAAGAAACGCCGCCGCCATCGGCGCAACAAGACCTGTTCGGTTGAGCCTAATTGCCGCGCAACAATGTTTGCGTGCGTGCCCGTTGTTCCGCGACCAATTGCTGGGTCAGCGCGCGCTGTTTTTGATCAAGTTCGCGCGCCAACTGTGACTGTGCTTGCACGACTTGCCGCTGTTCGGCGGCAAGCTCGTTCGTGCGTGAGCGCTGTGCCTGAGAGATTTCACGGCTGGTTTGGCGAATTTCGCGGGTGCGGTTTTCGGCCTCGTTCAACAGTTGGCCGACACGCTGCTCTGCGTCTTGGCGCAACTCGCGCCCTGCCAAGATCGCCTCGGCCCCATCCAGGGCTTGCTGCAATTGACGCACTTGCCGATCAAGTTGGCGCGCCAAGCTTTGCAATGCATTCGCAGCCGTACCGCTGCTGCGCCCTTTGCCGACGCATTCCATGCGCTTTGTCTGCTCGTTATACTTCAGATAAAAGCGTCCGCAGTCCGCCGTGGTATCCGCGCGCGCCGGAGTAACCGCACCGATGACGGACATCAAAACAGCACACAAAAAAAGTTTCAGCGGGTCGGTCCAGATCATCATATGATCAATATAGACGACTTTTTACGATATTTAAATTGACGTTCGCCTTCGGTTCGGTTTCCCTCGCGGCATGAAACACATCTTACTCCTGATCGGCATCCTTATCGCTGCCCTGCCCGTCAACGCCGTCGCCGCCGAATTGACGCACGAAACCTGTGACGCAGATTATGCAGCGATGGTGAAAGCCGCCGAAGAAAACCGTGCCCGCTCCATCGCCGAGCTGGAAGCCGCACTCCGTTTGACCTCCAACGAAGATGCTGCAGGCGACCTCGCACAACAGATCGAGCGCACGTGGGAACTTGAAGAAAGCTTCCTGAAGCACGCGTCAAACTTCTATCGCGACTGCGTAAAGCACGTAGAATCCGGCGGCTCATAGCGCATTTCAGCCTTCGCATCTGCGAACAATGGCTTTTCACTCGGGGGCTGCTGTGCCACAACCTTGCCCAGACAAACGCCAAATAAACGCCAGATAAACGTCCTACCCCGAGGAGAGACCCATGGATTTCGAAAATATCATTGCAGACGTCAAAGACGGCGGCGTCGCCCTTATCACGCTGAACCGCCCCGACGCTCTGAACGCGCTGAATGACGCGCTGATCACCGAGCTCGGCCAAGCCATCGATACCTTTGAAGCCGACGATTCCATCGGCTGCATCGTCATCACCGGTTCCGAAAAAGCCTTTGCAGCCGGGGCCGACATCAAGGAAATGCAGGCAAAATCCTATATGGATTCCTTCAAATCCAACTTTATCTCGACGTGGGAGCGGGTCGCTAAGTGCCGCAAGCCCGTGATCGCCGCCGTGAACGGCTTTGCGCTGGGTGGTGGCTGTGAATTGGCAATGATGTGCGACTTCATTCTAGCCGGTGACGGCGCCAAGTTCGGCCAGCCCGAAGTGAAGCTGGGCATCTTACCCGGCGCCGGTGGCTCGCAGCGCCTGACACGGTTTGTCGGTAAATCTAAAGCGATGGAAATGTGCCTGACCGGCCGCATGATGGATGCCGACGAGGCCGAGCGTTCGGGCTTGGCATCCCGCGTGGTGCCGGCAGCTGAGTTGCTTGACGATGCCCTCAAGACTGCAACCACCATCGCCGGTATGTCGAAGACGACGACGATGATGGTCAAAGAATCCGTCAACCGGTCTTACGAGACCACGCTGGCCGAGGGCATCCTGTTCGAACGCCGCATGTTCCACGCCGCGTTTGCCACCGAAGACCAAAAAGAAGGCATGGCCGCGTTTGCCGAAAAGCGTAAGGCTGCTTGGCAGAATAAGTAAACATGACGTTGTTATCCCGGGTCGCGCCGTTGGCGCACCCGGGATGGCGCACATGCGTTTCCACCCCTCCTTTTTATCCCCTTTCCTCCTCCCGTCATCCTGAACTTGATTCAGGATCAACTCCTGAATATCACCTCAGCACCCGGAGATCCTGAAACAAGTTCAGGATGACGGGGACGCGGGGATGGGGACGCCAGGATGACAGAAGTGTTTTGAGGAATAAGATACCCTAGGCCTTTAGCACTTCATCGCCAACGTCAGCCCGTCGCCGATGGGCACCAGCGACAACTCGACTCGCTTGTCGTTTTTCAACATCTCGTTGAACGCCCGCATGGCGACTGGGTTTTCGCCCCTTTTGCGGCCGTCGACGACGTCACCGTTCATGAAAATGTTGTCGACCGCGATCACGCCACCTTTACGCAATAACTTCAGACAGCGCTCAAAATAATCCGGGTAGCCGGGTTTATCGGCGTCGATGAACGCGAAGTCATAGCGTCCTTGCTCGCCTTTTTTGATCATTTTGTTCAGCGATTTTTTCGCAGGACCGATACGAAGGTCGATCTTCTTTTCGACGCCCGCTTTTTCCCAAAACGGCATGCCGATTTGCGTGTATTCGTCGGAGATATCCAACGCCACCAGCTTGCCTTTTTTCGGCAACGCCAACGCAACGGCAAGCGCAGAGTATCCGGTAAACGTGCCGACTTCGATGCAGCGCTTCGCCCCCAACATACGGACCAGCATCTGCATGAACTGCGCCTGCTCCGGCGAAATCTGCATCATCGACATCGGATGGCGTGCGGTCAGTTTGCGCAACGCCGCCATCACATCCGGCTCACGCAACGATACATCCAGCATGTAATTGTAAAGCTTATCCGTCATCTCAATCGTGCGTGTGCTCATGATAATCTCCGTGACAATCCCCGGCTTTACCGAGTTGCCGTCGCTGTATATTTTCAAAATTGCATCTCGACAATTTAACCATAGATGGGCGAACAACGGTGAAAAAAATCGGCATGATCGGCGGTCTTAGTTGGGTTTCCACTGCCGGGTACTACGAACGCCTGAACAATCTCGCACAAGCCGCGCTGGGTGGCGTCAGTTCCGCGCATCTTGTTCTTGAGAGCGTAAACCGTGAAGAATACGCGCAATATGTCTATCATCAAGGCGACGAAGTCGCTGCGGGCCGCATGATCGAATCAGCATGCATGTCAGTTGCCGCCGCCGGGGCCGCATTCATCGTGATTTCGTGTAACGATGTGCACCGGTTTGTGCCGCAGATCGAAAATAAATTATCGATTCCATTTCTTCATATTGCCGATGCCACCGCCGAAGAGATCAAGCGCGTCGGCGCATCGACGGTCGCGCTGTTGGGCGTGCGGAAAACCATGGAGCTGGATTTCTATCCAGCCGTGCTCGCAAAACATGGGATTAAGACCATGATCCTCAGTGCCGATGAGCGTGATTTCATCGACGACACCATCATGAATGAAATGGTCGCAGGCCAGTTTCTGCCGGAAACACGGGCAAAATATATCGACTTGATTGAAAGCCTGCATAACCGCGGTGCCGAAGGGGTGATCCTCGGCTGTACCGAGATTCCGCTCTTGCTGAATGCGGATGACACCAAGGTGCCGTTGTTTTCAACGACCGATTTGCATTGCCAGGCAGCGATTAAGCTCGCGCTTGCGGCATAATCACGCCGATGCGCATTGAACCTAGCCTACTCCATGCGCTAGTTTGCCGTCCATGAGCGATAAAGTCATCTACCACATGTGCAAAGCCGACGAATGGGCTGAGGCGCTCGTCACCGGCAGCTATCCAGGCTCAAGCCAAGATCAGGCTGACGGCTTCATTCATTTTTCGACCAAGGCACAGGTCTGGACGTCGGCGGCCAAGCACCGCTTCGGTCAGCCCGGCATCGTGTTGCTGGCGGTCGATGCCGCGAAACTGGGCGATGCTTTGAAGTGGGAAGCGTCGCGGGGCGGCGCCTTGTTCCCGCATCTTTATGCGCCGCTGCCCGTCGATGCGGTGGTCGAGATCACACCGCTGCCGATGGATAAGGACGGCGTGCACATTTTTCCGGACGGCTTCCCGCCGCCCGGCACCGAGTAGGCGCACATGCCCGACCTTTACGGTCTGATCAGGCCGCTGCTGCAACCGCTGTCGCCGGAACGCGCGCACAATTTAGCACTTTGGGCGCTGGAACGCGGATTGGTGTCCGGCCAGCCCTACCAGGACCCGGTGCTGAGCAGCACGCTGTGGGGTTTGAATTTTCCGAACCCAATCGGCTTGGCGGCCGGCTTCGACAAAGACGCCACGGCGCCGATGCAAACACTGGCGCTGGGCTTCGGCTTCGTCGAGATCGGCTCGGTGACGCCAAAGCCGCAGCCCGGCAATCCGAAGCCGCGCTTGTTCCGCCTCGAAGACGACCTCGGCGTCATCAATCGCATGGGTTTTAATTCCAAGGGCATGGCACATACCGCTGCCGGCTTAGCCCGCCTGCCCCGCCCGCACCTGGGCGTGATCGGCGTCAATCTGGGCAAGAACAAAGAAACCGAAGACGCGGCGTCGGATTACGTCGCCGGCATCCATGCGCTCGCGCGGTTTGCCGATTACATCGTCGTCAACGTGTCGTCACCGAACACACCGGGGCTCCGCGCCCTGCAATCGAAAGCGCAACTCGAAGGCCTGATCGCTAAAGTTCGCGAAGCCTTGGATGCCGCCGTGCCCACCGTGACGCCGCCGCTGCTGGTCAAGGTCGCGCCGGACCTGACGGACGACGACATCAAAGATATCGCCGATATCGCCAAAGGCCCAATGGTCGATGGCCTGATTGCCACCAACACGACGATTGATCGCCCCGCCAGCCTGCGGAGCATTTTCAAAGCCGAAACAGGCGGCCTATCGGGCCAGCCGTTGATGGCGCCATCGACAAAAATTCTCAGCAATCTGTACATGGCTTGTGATGGCACCGTGCCGCTGATCGGCGTCGGCGGCATCTCATCCGGGGCGGATGCATATACGAAGATCCGCGCCGGGGCCTCCCTGGTGCAACTGTATTCGGCGATGGTCTTCGACGGCCCATCCCTGCCCGGCCGCATCTGCCGCGACCTCGCCGGGTTGTTGAAGCGAGATGGGTTTACGTCAGTTTCGGACGCCGTCGGCGCGGATCATAAAATAAAATCGTCATCCTGAACTTGATTCAGGATCTCAGCGTACGCAGAAAAAGATCCTGAAACGAGTTCAGGATGACGAAATGGGTGGGCGGTCGGGATGATGAAACCTGAAAAAATCTCAACCGCATTGGGCGCGGTGGCGCATCAGATGGTCGGCGAGCACGCAGGCCATCATCGCTTCGCCGATGGGCACGGCGCGGATGCCGACGCACGGGTCGTGACGGCCTTTGGTTGAGACTTCGGTCTCGTTACCGTCGCTGTCGATGGTCTGACGCGGCGTCAGGATTGAGCTGGTCGGCTTGATCGAAAACCGCACCAGCAAATCTTGTCCGGTGGAAATGCCGCCTAAAACACCGCCGTTGTTGTTGGAACTGAACACCGGCTTGCCGTTCTGCATGCGCATTTGATCGGCATTTTCTTCGCCGGTCAGCCGTGCGGCATCCATGCCGGCGCCGATTTCGACACCTTTCACGGCATTGATGCTCATCATCGCGGCCGCCAAGTCGGCATCGAGCTTGCCGTACACCGGCGCCCCCCATCCGGCGGGCACACCGGACGCGATCACTTCGATCATGGCGCCAACCGACGAGCCTTGCTTGCGGATGCCGTCCAGGTAGCTTGCGAACACCTCAGCACTCGCCGCATCCGGCGCAAAGAAGGGGTTGTCGTCGACGGCAGACCAATCACGCATGCCATCGGGCACGCTTTTGTCGCCCATCTGTATAAGGCCGGCTTTGATGGTGATACCGTCGCCGATAATCTTGCGTGCGATCGCACCAGCAGCGACGCGCATCGCGGTTTCCCGTGCCGACGAACGCCCGCCGCCCCGGTAATCGCGAATCCCGTACTTAGCGTCATAGGTGAAGTCCGCGTGGCCGGGTCGATATTTTTGCGCGATATCGCCATAGTCCTTAGAGCGCTGATCGGTGTTTTCGATCAACAAACCAATCGGCGTGCCGGTGGTCTTGCCTTCGAACACGCCCGACAGAATTTTCACCTGATCGGCTTCTTGGCGCTGCGTGGTGTATTTAGATTGGCCGGGACGACGCTTGTCCAAGAACGGCTGAATATCGGCTTCGCTCAGCGCAAGGCCCGGCGGGCACCCGTCAACGACCCCGCCTAGCGCGGGCCCGTGACTTTCACCGAATGTGGTGACCCGGAACAGGTGCCCGAACGTGTTGTGAGACATCCCGACCGTGCCTAGACGACGGAGATATCAGGCGCATCGACCGCCTTCATGCCGACCACGTTGTAGCCGCAATCGACGTGATGCGTTTCGCCGGTGACCCCGCTTGAAAGCGACGACAACAGATACACGCCGGCACCGCCGATATCGTCCATGTTTACGTTGCGGCGCAAAGGCGAATTGTATTCGTTCCACTTTAAGATATAGCGGAAATCGCCGATGCCGCTGGCCGCCAACGTCTTCATCGGACCCGCCGACATGGCGTTCACGCGCACGCCGGACTTACCCAAGTCTTCGGCCAAATAGCGCACGCTGGCTTCGAGGGCGGCTTTCGCCACGCCCATGACGTTATAGTGCGGCATCACCCGCTCGGCACCAAAGTACGTTAGCGTCAACAGGCTGGCCCCTTCGTTCAACAGTGCGCGCGCACGTTGGCAAACGGCGGTGAACGAATAACAGCTGATGTTCATGGTCATGTTGAAGTTCTCGGGGGTGGTATCGATATAGCCACCTTTAAGCTCGTCTTTGTTGGAATACGCGACGGCGTGCACGATAAAGTCGATGCTGCCCCATTTTTCCTTCAAAACCTCGAACACCGCGTCGATGCTGGCAAAATCGGTGACGTCGCACGGCAGCACGATGTCGGAACCAATGCCGGCCGCCAACGGTTCGACCCGTTTTTTCAGTGCATCGCCTTGATAGGTGAATGCAAGCTCTGCCCCTTGATCTGCCGCCGCCTTGGCAATGCCCCAAGCAATCGACCGGTCATTCGCCACGCCCATAACAAGGCCGCGCTTGCCTTGCATTAGTGGTGCTGGTTGCCCCATGTTGTTATTTCCTCGTCATGTCCCGTCCGCACGAAGGCTGCGGACATTTTATATGATGGTGATGCTCACGCAGTCGACCTATTACGTTGATGCTACACACATTCGCCCCAGGGGGCCATGGCGCACCTGAATATGTTTAACCGAAGTTGCTTTGCCATATAATACCAGCGCGAAGGCGTCAATCTGCAGAGGAATGAGTATGCCCGAGTCTATGCCCAACAACGACCCTGATGTCGCGCTGACGGACGCCTTCGACGACGAGGCAGATTCCCCTGTGCCAAACAGCGAAGAAGCTGAATACCGGGCCGGATACAGCGTTATTTTGGAGCAGGTCGGGCCGTTTTTAGCCTATATCGGCAACCGCTTCAGCGAAGACCGCTGCATGCGCATGTCTGCCGGTTTGAGCTATACATCCCTGCTCGCGATCGTGCCGTTGACCGCCATCGCATTCTCGATGCTGGCTGCTTTCCCAGTGTTTTCCGGGGTTCGAGAGACATTTCAAGACATGTTGTTCTCGAATCTATTACCTCAGACGGCCGATGCGTCTCGGGATTATTTCAACAAATTCGTACAAAACACGACGACGCTCAGTGCCGTCGGTATCGTCGCTTTAGCAGCAACGGCTATATTGTTGTTGGGCACCATCGAAGCCGACATGAACGCAATTTTTCGGGTCAGCCGTCCGAGACCACTTGCGCCCCGTCTTTTGGTCTTTTGGGCGTTGCTGACATTAGGCCCGCTTTTACTGGGCGCGAGCTTTTCACTCACCACCTACATCTTTGCCGCGACGCGCTGGATGGGGCTGGATTCGTCCGGTGGCTTGTTCGCGTTGCTCGGCACCATTTTGCCGACAATGATGATCGTTCTGTTGCTGGCGGTGTTTTACATCATCATCCCAAACCGACCGGTCAGCTTCAGCGCCGGCTTGATCGGCGGCCTCATCGCCGGCACCGCGTTTACCGTGCTGCGCAAACTGTTCGGCTGGTACATCATTAGCTTTCCGACCTATCAAAACATCTATGGCGCGATGTCGGTCATCCCGATATTTCTCGTCTGGATGTATCTATCGTGGTTGATCGTGCTCGTCGGCGCAATCATCACCGCCAGTATCAGCGAATGGCAATCCGCCGGCGGCAAACCGATGTCACTGAAGGTCGCATCTGGGATGCGGCTGGTGGTCGCGGTGCAAATTCTCGCCGTCCTCCACGATACATCGACCCGCGACGGCGGCGCCGTTCATCGCAGCCGCATTCTGCGCGCCACCGGCGGTGGTGGTGAAGTGGTCGACGGCATTTTGAACACACTTCGCAATGCGCGCTATGTCGAACGCACCGCCGCAAACCGCTGGATTCTGGCCCGCGATCCCGACACGCTTACCCTTTACGATCTTTATCAAGTACTCGGGCTCGGTTTCGGCGAGCGCACCATTCCGCACGGCGACGAGCCTTGGCGGCAACGGCTCTCGGATCGCATTGATAACCTAAAGACAGTTAATCAAGAGACCCTATCGACGCCGCTCCGCGAAATCTTGGATGATGCACCGGTGGGGTGAGCTTTGAGATCCCGGATCGCCTGCGGCGTCCGGGACCTCAAAGCGACGCTCTAGCCATCATCCCGCCGTGTGCGCATGAAAGCGGCCAAGTCGGGGTCTGGATCCTTCGGCAGCGTAATCACCAGCGAAACGTAGTGATCCCCCCGCTCTGCGCCCTTGCGCCCGCCTGCGGCGAGCCCCCTGCCTTTCAAACGCAGACGCGTGCCGGTGTTTGAATTCGCCGGGACAGATACATTGACGATACCGTCGATGGTCTCGACCTGGATTTTGCCGCCGAGTACCGCGTCTTCGAGGGATACCGGCGCTTGGGTATAGATATCACGCCCTTTGCTTTCGAAGATCGCATGCGGCGCCACCTTGACCTCGACCAACGCATCGCCGTCTTTACCCGTGCCGAAGCCGCGCATCCCCTGGCCTTTAAGCCGCAGCACCTGAGCATTGAGCGTGCCGGGCGGCACCGTGACTTTAAGGGTCGCGCCGTGGGTGGTTTTGATCTCTCGACTAACGCCTCGGGCTGCTTCCAAAAAGCCGATATTCAGAATGTAATTCACATCGACACCGTCGATATTCGGCCCGCCTCGACTGCGATCACGAAAGAAGCCTTCGAAGCCACGGCGGGCACCGCTTTTTGCACTTTCGGCATGAGCGGATGCTTGCGCACCGGCTTGGCGGGCACCGCGCTTCTTGCGCCCGTCGCTGTCCAATTCACCCCGATCATACTGCGCGCGCTGCACCGGATCGGACAGCAGCTGATACGCCGCCGACAATTCTTTGAACTCGTCCTCGGCCCACGGATTACCTGGGTCCAGGTCCGGATGCATTTCACGTGCCTTGCGACGGTAAGACTTTTTGATTTCTTCCGGGCTTGCGTCTTGGGCGACGCCGAGCACGCGGTATAAATCTTTATCTTTTTTGCCACTGAGTGCCATTGTTTTGATCTTAAGCCGAAAGACCAGCCGCGCGCGCCTGCGCCTTGGTCCAGTCATTTGCCGGCAGTCGGCCCAAACGCTCCGATATCAGCATGCGGGCGACGTTGACGCGGTCGCATTTCAGGCAGGCATCAATCAACAGCATGGCAAACAAATCACGCTGCGCGTGTGAGCCGCCGATGCGGTATAGCTCATAACGAATAGGTAGCAGCGTTTCGACCACCTTGTCATAGTCACCGTTGCGGTGTGCAACGACGGCGCGGGCCAACGGCAAGCCGACGTAGCCGGTAACCGTCGCATTGTCTTCACCGTTGGTCTCGGCATAGTTCTGCATCGCCGCCAACAGTGCCTTCGCACCGTCTTTTTCAGCCGCCGACAATGAAATCGCGTGATGCACATCGATGAACGCCAACACCTGATCGGTGGTGTGCGCGCGGCACTTATCGGCCAACGCCTGCCAGCGTTGCGCACCGACGTCTTGGCCGTGTAATTCCAACCGCAACAACAGCGAGGCATCGTTTAGCAAATCCAGGTATTCATCAGACTCAGCGTCCCAAAGCTCGGTATCATAAAGCTTCATAACAAGATCATATTCGCCCCGGTCCAAGTGCATCAGCATCCGGTGCCACAACACGTGATAGCGAAAATTGTTCGCAATGGTCCAGCCGGGCTCATTCGCCTTGATCCACGCGATACCGGCATCCGGCTCATCGCGCATTTCATGCACGTGGGCAACGGCGTGAATCGCCCAGGGATTTTCCGGGATCGCGTCAACGGCTTCCTGGCCGGCGCGCAACGCAGCATCATAGGCGTGGGTTTCTTCGTAGCCGAATGCCTGCATACCTTTGACAAAACCGTAGCCCGGCGTGTCCGGTGTCCAGGCGTACATACGCCGATTCACGGTATCGCGCAGGTTTTGGCCGTCACCTTCGTAAAAATGCCCATGGTGTGCGAGACGGAGCGCTAAAACATCCAACGGATTTTCCACCAAGATCGCTTCCCATGTTGCAATCGCGGCGTGCTTGCGCCCGTGCGACCAATGCTCGGCCGCACTGATGTGCAGTACTTCGCGCGGCAAGGCGGTCTTGGCCAATGCGCGTGCCTGCGCCGCCGCTTTTTGCGAGCGGTCCTGCAGCGCCGATGTTCCCATCAACATAAAGAAATAGCTTTTCAGCACATGCGCCATCGGCATGTCCGGGTCAGCTTCGAACGTCGCCTTCAAATGAGGGCCTGCGGACGGCATGATTCCCAGATACGACTCAATCGTCTTATCAAATGCGGCAACCGCATCAGCGGATGCGGCGGTGATGTCCAGGCCACGACGGTCTTGATGCATCGGCTTCCTCCGTTTAGCGTCCGACTGTAAGGGCACCGGGCATAGGTGCCAAGGAACAACCGTTATCAACGCAATAGGATTAGCACGCATGGCCGAAGTTCAGGAAATCGACGTCCAAACCGCCCACGATTGGGCTGCGGCGGGTGACGCGGTGCTGCTGGACGTCCGCGAAGCCCCTGAATTGGCAGCGGCCGCCATTGCCGGCGCCGTGCACAATCCGATGTCGAGTTTTGATTTCGAAAACGTGCCTGGCGGCGACGGTAAAAAGTTGGTGGTGTTCTGCGCGCACGGGATGCGCTCGTATCAGGTCGCCGATTATTTGTTACGCGAAGGCAAGGTCGACGCGGCCTATTCCATGGCCGGCGGCATCACCGATTGGGCCGGCGCGGGATTGCCGGTGGAATAGTGTCATTCTGAACTTAAAGCGTGTCTCCCTCCACCTCGCGGCGTCATCCTGAACTTGATTCAGGATGACGCATTTAATAAAAGAGAGCCGCCAATCAAAAATTCAATATTCCCCTCAGGCCCTTTGATCGGGCTTTCGGTGATCCCCAGCACGGTCCAGCCGTCGCGTCCGGCCAGCCAGGCGCGGATGTCTTCGCAGACAGCCGCGTGCACATCTGGGTCGCGGACCACACCGCCGCTGCCGACGAGCGCACGCCCGGCCTCGAACTGTGGCTTGATCAACGCGACCAGATACGCACCGGGTTTCGCCAGCGCCAACACCGCCGGCAGCACGGTCTTCAGTGAGATAAAACTGGCGTCACAGACGACGATATCGGCGGGCTCAGGGATCTGTTCGTCCGTTAAATAACGCGCGTTGGTTTTTTCCAGCACGATGACGCGATCATCAGAACGAAGCTTCCACGCCAACTGCCCATGCCCAACGTCGACCGCATAAACCTTGGTCGCACCCGATTGCAGCAACACATCGGTAAAGCCACCCGTCGAGGCACCGACGTCGATGGCGATCATGCCCGCAGGATCAATGCCGAAGTCTTCAAGGCCATGTGCAAGCTTCAGCCCGCCCCGGCTGACCCACGGATGATCCTGGCCGCGCACATCAAGCGCAATGTCGTCGCGCACTTGTTGGCCGGCTTTTTCAAGTTTCTTTTCGTCCGAAAACACCACGCCGGCCATGATCAAGGCCTGCGCGCGCGTGCGGCTCTCGACGAGGCCGCGATCGACCAGCAACTGATCGAGCCGTTGTTTTTTGGGTTTGTTCATAGGGCTCGCTGACGCCGCACCGTTTTGATTGCGAACGCGGCGGACCACGCGATCTTAAGCCCGCGCAGGTTCGCTTAATTCGCCTTCGCGGCCCAGCGCCGTCATCACGGTCTCGACAATGCTGCGGGCATCCAATTTGGCTTGTTCGTATTGAATTTCCGGCTTGTCCTGATCCAAGAAAGCATCAGGCATGGTCATCGAGCGCACCTTAAGGCCGTTTTCCAACAAACCGTCGTTGGCCATGAACGACAACACATGCGACCCGAAGCCGCCGACGGCACCTTCTTCGATCATCACCAGGACTTCGTGATTACGGGCCAACGCGCGGATCATCTCGTGATCCAGCGGCTTCACAAAGCGGGCATCGGCGACCGTCGTCGACAAGCCGCGTGCAGCCAATTCTTCGGCGGCTTTCATGCTTTCCTGCAAGCGCCCGCCAAGGCTGAGGATCGCTGCGGTCTTACCTTCACGAATGATGCGGCCTTTGCCGATTTCGAGGATTTCGCCCCGCTCCGGCAGCTCGACGCCGACGCCTTCGCCGCGCGGATAGCGAATCGCGGACGGCCCATCATTTATGGTCGCGGCGGTCCGCGTCATGTGCATCAACTCGGCTTCATCAGCGGCGGCCATGATCACGAAGTCCGGCAACGTTGCCAGATACGCGATATCAAAGGCGCCGCAGTGGGTTTGACCATCAGCACCAACATAACCGGCGCGGTCGATGGCGAAGCGTACCGGGAGCGACTGGATTGCCACGTCATGCACAATCTGGTCATACGCACGCTGTAAGAACGTCGAATAAATCGCCACGAACGGCTTATAGCCCTCGGTCGCCATGCCGGCGGCAAACGTCACGCCATGCTGCTCGGCAATGCCGACATCGAAGCTGCGCGACGGATACACGTCACCGAATTTATCAACGCCGGTGCCGGACGGCATCGCCGCCGTGATCGCCACCACTTTGTCATCGTGCTTGGCTTCTTCGATCAGTGCCTTGGCGAATACGTTAGTGTAGCTGGGCGCATTGGATTTCGCTTTGTGCTGCTTGCCGGTAATAACATCGAACTTAGAGACACCATGATATTTGTCGGCGGACTCTTCAGCCGGCTTATAGCCGTGGCCTTTTTCGGTGACGATGTGCAACAACACCGGACCTTCATTTTTGTCCTCGCGCAGGTTCTTCAATACCGGGATCAAGTGATCCAGGTTGTGACCGTCAATCGGGCCGACGTAATAGAACCCAAGCTCTTCAAACAGCGTGCCGCCGGTGACCATGCCGCGTGCATATTCTTCGGCGCGCTGGGCCACGGTTTCCAATTGGCGCGGAAACTTTTTCGACACGTTCTTGGCGAAATGTCGTGCCGAACGATAGGTCTTCGACGAAATCAGCTTCGACAGATATGCCGACAGCGCGCCGACAGGCGGTGCAATCGACATGTCGTTATCGTTCAAGATCACGATCAGGCGGGCATCCATGGAGCCCGCGTTGTTCATCGCTTCATAGGCCATACCAGCGGTCATGGCGCCGTCGCCGATCACCGAAATCACATGGTTTTTGCCCCCCGAAAGATCGCGCGCCACGGCCATGCCGAGGCCTGCCGAGATCGACGTCGACGAATGCGCGGCGCCGAACGGATCATATTCGCTTTCGGCCCGCTTGGTGAAGCCCGACAGGCCGCCACCTTGGCGGAGCGTATTCATCTGCTCGCGCCGACCGGTGAGAATTTTATGCGGATAACACTGGTGCCCGACGTCCCAAAGGATGCGGTCCGACGGTGTGTCAAAGACGTGATGCAACGCGACCGTCAACTCAACCACACCCAGCGACGCCCCCAAATGGCCACCGGTGATGGACACCGAGCGCACGGTGTCGTCGCGTAACTCGTCGGCGAGTTGGCGAAGCTCATCGTTACTCAGGTCGCGCATATCGGACGGGAGTTTGATTTTGTCCAGCAGCGGCGTGTTCGATTGATCTGTCACGTTAGCGTTTCCTGTTCTAGCTCCGATAACATTTTAAATAGGGCCGTGGTGTCCCTGCGACTCGACGTTATCCGCCGGATTTATCATCTTGCATAAAAAGCGTACCATCAAATTGACACTTATGAATAACCAATTCTAATTTCGTCGCGTCACGATAAATTCCGCAAGCTGTTTCAAATGCTCACTTTTTTCAGCAAAGACATCAAGGTGAGCTGCGGCCTGCACAGCCAACAGATGCGCTTGTTCACGCGCCCGCTCAACCCCCATCAGCGACACAAATGTCGCTTTGCCGGCTGCGGCGTCCTTACCGGTCCGCTTGCCGACCTCATCGCTGTCGCCTTCGACGTCCAAAAGATCGTCGGCAATCTGGAACGCGAGACCGACATCGTGGGCGTAATGATGCAACGCATGGCGCGCGTGCTCCGAAGCTTTGCCCATGATCCCACCCATTTCGCAGGACGCCGCGATCAGCGCACCGGTCTTCATCCGCTGCAGACGGGTGATCTCAGGGATATCTAATTCAGAATGTTCGGCGACCAAGTCCAACATCTGACCGCCGACCATGCCGTGGTCGCCGGCCGCTTTCGCCAGCGTCAGGCACAAATCGGCGCGAACCGATGCGTTGTCATGAGTGTCGCTATGCGCCAGCACTTCGAACGCCTTAGTCAACAGCGCATCGCCGGCCAAGATCGCCGTCGCCTCATCGAATTTTTTGTGCACCGTCGGACGACCCCGGCGCAGGTCGTCATCGTCCATCGCCGGTAGATCGTCGTGCACCAAAGAATAACAGTGCACCATCTCAATCGCCGCTGCCGCGCGGTAAGCGCGGGTTTCAGAGACCCCGAACAACGAAGCCGATTGGGTCAGCAAGAACGGCCGAATGCGTTTGCCGCCGTCCAGTGCGCCGTAGCGCATCGCTTCGATGACCCGGGCTTCCGGGGTCGTCGAGGCCGGCATCAAGCCGTCCAAAACCGATTCCATACGCGACGCACAGCTTTTCATCGCCGCTTCCAAAGCACTCATGTCGGATTTCCTTACGCGTCGTCCAACGGCGTCGTGCCGATGGCCTCGCCGTCTTTGCCGACGACGATTTTGTCGATCCGAGCCTCAGCTTCTTTCAGCTTCGTCTCGCAATGTTTTTTCAGGTGCACGCCCCGGGTATACCCGTTGATTGACGCATCCAAGTCGCCTTCACCGGTTTCGAGTTCGCGGACGATGTCTTCGAGTTCTTCCAGCGCGGCTTCAAAGGTCATCGCCTGAATATCTTCTGGAATAATGTCTTTATCTTTTGCCATCTACGGCCTTCATCTGCCCGGTTTTATCAAGGGTCGCAGTCTAGGCAAGGCAGGGGCGCCGGGCAAGGCCGGCGGGTGGTGCGCCATTGGTCCTTCGAGGCGGCCCTTCGGGCCTCCTCAGGATGAGGGGTAGAAATATCAACCTCATCCTGAGGAGCCGCGCAGCGGCGTCTCGAAGGATGTATCAGCCCCTAATGCTCCATCAGCGACTTCACGTGCTCAACCGTGCTGTCACGCAGCGCATCCAAGTCGTAACCGCCTTCCAGCAACGAGATCGCGCGGCCGTCGCAAACGTCGTCGGCCAAATCCAAAAGCTGATCCGTGACCCAACGATAATCCTGGGTCTCGAGTTCCAACTGCGCCAACGGATCGTTTTTATGGGCGTCGAACCCAGCTGAGATGATCAGCAGTTCTGGTGCGAAGCTGCGGATCGCCGGCAGCACAGTGTCGATATAGGCCGCGCGGAATCCGTCCGACCCCGTGCCGGGCGCCAAGGGCACATTGCAAATGTTCGCGAATTCGCCGGTCTCGCTCGCCGCCCCGGTGCCAGGGTACGCAGGCCATTGGTGTGAGGATGCGTAAAATAAACCTTCGATGTGTTCGAACGTGTGCTGCGTCCCGTTACCGTGATGCACGTCGAAATCGATCACGCACACGCGTTTCAGGCCGTGCTTTGCCTGCGCATGTATCGCCGCGACCGCTGCCGAGTTAAACAAGCAAAAGCCCATCGCTTTCGAAGATTCCGCATGGTGACCTGGCGGCCGCACGGCGCAGAACGCGTTTTTCGCATCCCCGTTGATGACCGCATCAACCGCAGCGACGGCAGCGCCAGAGGCACGTTTTGCCGCTTCCCCGCTGCCTTCCGACATCACCGTGTCTGGATCCAAGCGGACTTGCCCGTGGGTCGGCACGTTATCCATGATCATGTCGACGTAGCCTGCGTCATGCGCACGCTTGACGTCGGCCAAGTCGACAATCGGGGCTTCTAGCCGGCTCAGGTGCTGAAACGCCTCGTCCTCAAGACCGGCCATCACGGCGCGCAACCTGTCTGGGCGCTCTGGATGATAGGCACCGGGATCATGTTCGATACAGGCTGGATGTGAATAGAGCAGCGTCGTCATAGAAACTCCAATACTGGGAATGCGGCGTCAATCTCCACCTTTGGTGAGGATGCGCAGGTACGCAATCAGATCATTCAATTCGTCGGCGTTGGTGAGGCGCTGCACCGGCATCTTGGTGCCCGGCAACATTTTATCGGGACCCTCGTCAAATAAGCGGAACAAAGTCATTTCATCCCAGACAAAATCAACGCCGATTAACGCGTCGGAATAGTGATAATCCCGCACCCCGCCGGCCGCGCGACCGAACAGCCCGGCAAAGTGTGGGCCAGAGCGCGCCGGGCCGTCAGCGGTAAGCGCATGGCATTTGGCGCATTTAGTGAAGTACTTAGCCCCCGGATGATCGCTTTCCAACCAAGGCTTCGGCGTGTCGTCGGGCGGCGCCGTGAGGCCGATCCGATCCCCCGTCGCGACGTGCCAAACTCGCGCCTGTTCATCCGAGCTGGCCGAGACCGCAAAACGCCCGTCCGGGGTGTACGCCACCGACCACGCGATGCGTTCATGCGCAGGAATTACATGGATCGGCTTGCCGTTCGATAAATCCCATTCAACGACGTAGCCGTCTTTGCCCGCCGTCAACGCCCGCGCACCGTCAGGGGAATAACGCACGTCATAGACTTGTGTGTCGCGAATATCAATGCTGCGGATTTCGTGTTCCGACGCCGTATCCCAAATTTTCAACGATTTATCGATGCTGGCCGACATCAGGTGGGCGCCATCCGGCGACACCCTGACCGCCGTGATCCCCATCTTATGACCTTCTAGCTTGCCGCTGAGCGCGCCGGTTTCAACATTCCAAATCTGCATCGTCGGATGATGCCCACCGCTGACAAGCTTGGTGCCATCGGCGATAAACGCGACAGCATTCACGGGGGCCTGTGTGGTGATTTCTTGCAGCAACGCACCGCTGGCGACATCCCATATCCGTATGGTTTTATCCCAGGCACCGGTAGCCAAGCGTGTTCCATCGTTGGAAAACGCAGCCGTCATGACTTTGTGGGTGTGTCCTTGCAAGCGATATAGCGGTTTATAGGTCTGCATATCCCAAATGATGGCGGTGTGGTCGTCGCTGGTAGTGACGGCGCTCTGTCCGTCAGGGCTAAACACAGCACTGGTGAGCGGGCCTTCGTGCTGATCTAAGACAGCAAGTTCGGTTTGGTCGCCGAAACTCCAAACCCTGGCCGAATAATCAAAGCTGGCGGTGATCACCTTGGTGCCATCCGACGACACATCGACACTGCGCACTATGCCACCGTGACCAATTAAGTCTGCGTCAGCCGATTGGCCGACGGCAAACCCAAACATGATGACGAGCGCAGCCGCAATGATTTTCATAATCACTATTTTGGCGTGCCACGGATTTTTTTCAATGCCACTTATCAGTCCGGATTAAATACCTGAGCATTTCGTCTTAGTCAGTAACCACCACCTGATTTCGACCTGCATTCTTGGCAGCATAGAGATTATCATCGGCAATCTTTAAGGCGGCTTCCAGATTAATCTCTTTTTGGATCACAACACCGATACTGGCCGTCACCGATACCATCCCATCGGGTGTGTCGATTTCTTGGGCCGCCAAAGTTTCACGCAGCTCATTGAAATAATCGATAACTTTATCCGGGTCCTTCACTTCCAGCATGACAACAAATTCTTCGCCGCCAAAACGCGCGGCGACGTCGCCACCTCGTTTGGTATGTCTTTCGATCAATTCAGCAACAACCTTCAGCACATCGTCGCCGGTTTCGTGGCCATAAGTATCGTTAACGGCCTTGAAGTGATCGATATCAAGAATTGCGACCGCGGCCGCCAAGCCGCCCCGTTGTGTGCTGCGCGCAATCCGCGCACCGACATCAAAAAACGAGCGGCGATTCAAAAGTCCGGTTAAAAAATCCCGCGTCGCCGCGTTGGTCAGGGCGGACACGTTTTCCAATATATCCAAGTTGAGCGCGACCCGGGTGTACAACTCCTCGGGCAAATACGGCTTCGTGATAAAGTCGTTCGCACCGTGTTTCAGAAACTTTGCCGATAACGGCGCGCCACCGCTACCGGAAACCCCGATCACCATCAAACGATCGCGATCGTATTCGCGGCGAATGGCAGTCACCAAATCAAAGCCGTCCATTTCCGGCATTTCGTGGTCCGTAATAACAATGCGAATACCCGGATTTTCAGACAACTTTTCCAAGGCTTCGACGCCGTTTTTAGCCTCGATCACCTTTAACCGATACCGTTTCAAAAGATCACTGCATACACGCCGAGCGACAACGGAATCATCGACCACCAAAGCGGTCACCGTGCGGTTCCGCAAAATGCGCCGGGTTAAACTGATCAGATAGCGCAGGCTGGACGGATTATCTTTAAGCACGAAATCCAGCACGCCCATATCCAAAAAGCGGGTCCGCACCAACTCGTCGAAAGTTCCCGTAAACACTACCGACGGAATGCCACACGCAAGCGTCTTTGACACGACCTCGCCGTCCGGTGCATCGGGTAAATTCAAATCGACGAGCGCCAGAAAAAAGGGTGTGCCGTCGGCATCCATTGCCGCTTCGGCATCGGCCATCGTCTCTACGGCGACGATTTCAATTCCGGGTTCTGTCTCAAAGGCACCTAAAATCAAATTCTTAAAGAACGTCGAGTCTTCAACAACCAGTAACCGCTCCATGACTTTCCTCACGTTTCTCTCAGTGCAATGGGAAAGGTTACGATAGTATTGGTTTAAACACCCGGGAATATCCCCAAATATGTGACTTATTGGGTTCAACACAAGACGTAAGATGATGAACCGTTCGCGAGTGGGCTATTGGTGCGCCTGCATAAAGCGGCGGGCCACGACAGCGGCGCGCGCATCGATTTCATCAACATCAGGGGCGGCGCGCAGACTCAATAGCCGTTCCAAATACAAATCATCGCGCAGCATGGCGAAGAACAGATCCGCTGCCCGGCGCGGGTCATCGATGATGATATCCCTCTTATCAGCGGCCTCGGCCAAGAACGTGGCCAAGCGCGACGCGGCTGCATTCGGGCCTGAACGATAAAACGCCAACGCCAATTCGGGGAACCGCGCGGCCTCAGACAAAATAATACGATAAAGCCCGATGCTTTCGTCCGTCATGATGACGGCAAGAAACTTCGCTGCGGTCTCGCGCAGAATGGCTTCGAGGCAACCAGCCGGGACGGCAAACCCAGCGCCTTCGCCCATCAAGGCGGCGCATTTGCCTTTGATGATGGCCTCGAACAACGCGTCTTTGGCGCCGAAATGACTGTAAACCGTTTGCTTCGAGACCCCAGCCGCCGCCGCAATCTGGTCCATACTGGTATTGCCATAGCCCGATGCCAGGAAAACCTGCGCGGCGGCGCGCACAATTGCGTCGCGTTTCGCGGCGGAGTGCGCCGACAAATGCACGTCATCGTTTCGTTGGGCATTGGCCGAATTCATAGGGCCTCGATCATCTCTAAGACGACCCAATATGCACAGAATTCTGCGCAAAATTGGTTGTATACGGTGTTAAAACTAATTAAATAATACTGGACCGTCCAGTCCATTTGTGACGCTGGCATGAAAGTGACGGTTCGTGATGAACGATTTTTCGATTTCATACGTACATTGGTTATATCGCCACGCGTTCACCTAAGATATTGGTGCCCGCGAAAACTGAAGCGTCAAATGATGATAGTGAGCACTGCGATGCCCCGTAATATGACCGCCCTGCGACATACCCGCTTTATCGTGGGGCTTCTCACTATATTGTGTGTAGCTTGGCTCGCGGTCCCGTCGCTGGCGCAAGAAAAACCGTCAAGTGGCCCGCCTCCGGCAACCCAAGTCGGCATGGACTTGGTGAAGGTCGAGCCTTTGCGCCAAACCGTACCCGTGATCGGCCGTTTTGTGGCGCGCCAAGCCGGTGTCGTGGCATCCCGCGTCGCAGGCCCGATTTCAAAATTCGATGTTGAGGTCGGCGAGACCGTCACCAAAGGCCAACCGCTGGCCGAACTCGTCACCGATAATTTCACATGGGAGCGCAATCGCCGCGCCGCTGATGTGGCGTCCGCTCAAGCAGACATTGCAACCGCTGAAGCGAGCCTCAAACTGCTGCAACAAGAACTTAGTCGATTGAATCGCCTGCGCACGTCGCCGGCCTTCTCCGAAGCCCGCTATGACGACAAAGCACAAGAGACCGTGCGTGCGAAAAGCCAGCGCGCCGAAGCCCAAGCGCAACTGAAATCCGCCGAGGCTGAACTGCAGCTGGCCGAAATCGCGCTCCGCGATACCGTCGTGCTCGCGCCCTATGACGGTACCATCACGCAGCGACATTCCGAAGCCGGCGCCTACGTGCAGGTCGGTGCGCCCCTGGTGACGATGCTGGACCACAACAACCTTGAAATCGAAGCCGATGTGCCCGCAAACCGTGTGCCGGGTCTTGAACCGGGCCTCGTGCTTGATGCGACGATCACCGACGGCAGCCCGCTGCGCGCCACCGTACGCGCCGTGATTCCCGACGAAAACCCACGCACCCGCACCCGGCGTGCGCGCTTCGTCGCCGAATTCCCGGGTAAGAACAAATCCACCGCCGCCAATCAATCGGTGACGGTGCTGATCCCCGCCGGCGAAATCCGCGACGTGTTGACGGTCCATAAAGACGCGGTGATGAACCGCAGCGGCCAGATGGTAGTCTTAAATAATGACGGCAAGGCGACGTTCCGGCAGGTCAAGCTGGGCGAAGCCGTCGGCGTGCGGTTTGTGGTCTTGGATGGTCTGGTCGAAGGTGACCAAGTCGTTGTGCGCGGTAACGAGCGTCTGCTCCCCGGCCAAGCCATCATGCCCAGCACACCTAAGGCCCAACCAGACGCGAAAAAAGACGGTGCATCATGAACGGCCTGATCAAAATATCGATTGAGCGGCCGATTGCCGTTCTAGCTGCGGTCTTGATGATCGTCATGTTCGGCGCCGTTGCGCTGACAAAAATTCCGATCCAGCTGACGCCGGATGTGCGCAAGCCCGTGATCGCCCTTGAAACCATTTGGCCCGGCGCCGCCCCTGTCGAGATCGAGCGCGAGATTACCAACAAGCAAGAAGAGGTCCTGAAGGGCCTCGAAGGGCTTGAGGAGATTTCATCGGAAAGCCAGGACGGACGGTCGCGCATCACCTTGGAATTCGGCGTGGGCCAAGATATGGGCCGCGCGCTTTTGCTGACCGCCAACAGACTGGACCGGGTCAGCGACTACCCCGAAGAAGCGGACGAACCGTCGATGCGCACGGCGAGCTCCGAAGACAATCCGATCGCATGGATCGTGGTGCGCCGCACCGGCGACAATAAACGCCCAGTGCATGAGTTCGGCGACTTCGTCGAAGACGTCATTCAAGACCGGCTGGAGCGTGTAACTGGGGTCGCCCGGGTTAACGTCTATGGCGCCTCGCAGCGGCAAATGGTGGTACGCGTCGACCCCGATGCCATGGCGCGTTACCGCCTGACCGTTACCGATGTTGTGGATCGCATGCGCGCCGCCAACTCGTCCGTATCCGCCGGCGACGTGGATGAAGGCAAGCGCCGTTATGTGGTTCGCACCGAAGGCGAATTCGGCAATGTGGACGACGTCAAAAATGTGGTTGTGCGCTCGCAGACCGATGACGTTACCGGCGGCCAAGCGCGCGTCACCATCGGTGACATCGCCGACGTCGAATTTGGTTTCTCTGATCCGTCCGCACGAATTCGCATGAACGGCGAAGCGGCGATTGCCGTCAATACCATCCGCGAAACCGGTGCCAATGTGATCGAGACCATGGAAGGCATCCGCACCGCGATCCGCGAGTTGAACGAAAACCGCCTGCCCGCCGAACAGTTAAAGATGACCCAGGTGTATGACGAGACCGTGTACATCGACTCGTCGATCAATCTGGTGCAGCAAAACATTATTGTCGGCGGTATATTGGCGGCACTTGTGCTGTTGATCTTCCTACGCTCAGGCGGCGCCACACTGATCGTCTCGATGGCGATCCCGGTGTCGGTGATCGGTGCGTTTGTGGCGATGGCATTCTTGGGTCGGTCGCTCAACGTGATCTCGCTTGCCGGTATTGCGTTCGCCGTCGGCATGGTCGTCGACGCGGCGATTGTCGTGTTGGAAAATATTTTCCGATTACGTGAAAAAGGCTACAGCCGCGCCGAAGCTGCCTACCTAGGCGCCAAACAAGTTTGGGTCGCCGTGCTGGTGTCGGCGCTGACCACGGTGATGGTGTTCATTCCGATCTTGGTGATGGACTTAGAAGTCGGCCAATTGTTCCGTGATATTGCCGTGGCGCTATCGGTGTCGGTGATGCTGTCGCTGATCGTCGCGATCACGGTGATTCCGGCGCTTTGTAAGCGCTTGTTGGGTGGGCCGGATCAAAGCTCAATCACGCGCATACGGATTCCGGTCGTCGATCACTTGGCCGAAGGTTTCCATGCCACGGTGATGGCACTGACTCGGCGTGTCGTGAAAAGTAAACTGTTGTCGGTGGGCGTGGTCGCGCTGCTGTGTGGCGCTGGCGCCCTGATCACCGTGGCGTTCCTGCCGAAGCTTGAATACCTGCCGAACGGCAACCGCAACCTGATCTTCGGCGTGGTCGTGCCGCCACCCGGCTACAACCTCGATACCACCGAAGAAATCGCATCCAAATTTGAAGCCAAGATGCTGCCGCTGTTGGCCGAAAACAATCCTGACGGTCGCACCGACGGCCAGCCGCTGGTCGGGCGATTCTTCTTTGTCGCAACCCGCGGCATCACGTTCCTTGGCGCCGCCGCCGAGGACCCGACGCGGGTGCGCGAGTTGATTCCGATCTTGAAAAAAGCATCAGACCTTGAGCCCGGCACGTTCGGCAACATCTCGCAGCGTTCATTGTTCGGGCGCGGCATCGGCGGCTCGCGTTCGATTGAGCTCAACGTCATGGGCGAAGACCTGGAGCCGATCCTCGCCACCGCCGTCAAAGCCGTGGGTTTCATCAATGAAACCATGCCGTCCAGTCAAGGCACGCAGATCCGCCCAAAGCCAGGCCTTGAGCTCGGCGCACCGGAAGTCCGCGTCTATCCGAACCGCATCAAGTTGGCCGACAACAACGTCACCGCGCGACAGTTGTCGGACACGTTGGATGCCTATAACGACGGCCTTCGGGTCGCCGAGATTACGGTCGGCAACAAACGCTTGGACCTGATGATCAAAGGCGCGGAAAACCAAGTCACCACAACACAAGGCATCGATAACCTGCCGGTCACGACCCCCGAGGGCATTATCTTGCCGGCCAGCGAATTGGCCGACATCGTCGTTACCAGTGGCCCGACACAAATCAACCATTTGGAACGGCTGCGTACCGTGACGCTGGAAATCATTCCGCCCGACGCGTTGCCTTTGGAAACCGCGCTAGAGCTTTTGAAAACCGGTGTCACCGATAAGTTGGAAGCAGACGGCATGCCTGCCGGCGTACAGTTGCGGCTGACCGGCACCGCGGACAACCTCAACAAAACCTGGGCACACATGAAGTACGATCTGCTGATCGCGGTCGTCATCGTGTATCTGGTGATGGCGGTGCTGTTCGAGAGCTTCGCTTATCCGCTGGTGATCATGTTGTCGGTGCCGCTGGCGACCGCTGGCGGCGTGCTCGGACTCGCCACCATGAACCAGTTTACCTTTCAGCCGCTGGATATGCTGACGTTGCTGGGCTTCGTGATCTTGATCGGTATCGTCGTCAACAACGCAATCTTATTGGTGCACCAGACCCTTTATCATATACGTGATGAGGGCATGACGGTGGATGATGCGATCATCGAGTCCACCTCAAACCGGATCAGGCCGATCTTTATGTCGACCATCACCAGTGTGTTCGGGATGATGCCGTTGGTGTTATTCCCGGGCGCAGGCTCGGAGCTTTATCGTGGTTTAGGCTCGGTGGTATTAGGTGGTTTGTCGCTATCAGCCGTCCTGACGCTGGCGATTATTCCGCCGCTGATGGCCCTGTTTTGCGCCGCGATTGAGCGTGGCCGGGATGAGCGTATTGCGGCAAAGGTGGCCGACACCGAAGCCGACGGCGCGCCGCTCAAAACCATCGAAGACAAATCCGATGGCAATAGCCTCAACAAAGCGCCAACGCCGAAGCCGAACGCAGAGCCGACCGCAGCGGAATGAGTGCAAACGCCCGCTTCGCCATCGTCGGCGCCGGGATTGCCGGCGCATCGCTTGCATACCGGCTTGCTGAGGCCTTGGGCAATGGCGAACGGATCGCTTTGTTGGAGCGCGAAGATCGCCCCGGCTATCATTCCACAGGCCGCTCGGCTGCGGTCTATACCGAGACCTATGGCCCGCCGGTGATCCGCGCCCTGACAGCAGGCTCGCGTCCGTTTTTCGACAATCCTCCCCATGGTTTTAGTGGGACCGCGTTGCTGCATCCGCTGGGTATGCTGCTGGTCGGTGCCGCAGATCGGCAACACAAAGCCGAAGATTTATTTGCCGCGTGTCATGCCCTGACGCCCAGCGTGCGCATGTTGGAAGCCAGCGAGATCACGGCCCTGGTACCCGTTATGCGCCCCGAATGTGCCGCTGTCGGCGTCTTTGAGCCAGACGCCATGTCGATGGACGTGGCCGCGCTGCACGAAGGCTACCTACGCGGCTTTCGCGCACTGGGCGGCGTAGTGACGACGGATGCGGAAGTCTTGGGGCTTACCGCGAAACCCAACGGTTGGCAGATCGATACCCGCGCCGGCAGCTTTCGCGCCGAAACCGTGATCAACGCTGCGGGCGCCTGGGCCGACGTGTTGGCGGGGCTTGCCGACCTTACTCCTTTGGGGCTCCAGCCAAAGCGACGCACGGCGCTCGTATTCAAAGCCCCCGATGCCTATGACACGTCCACCTGGCCGATGATCAACGACATTGACGAGACGTTTTATTTCAAGCCCGACGCCGGACGGATTTTAGCGTCACCCGAAGAAGCCACCCCGATGCCGCCCTGTGACGTTCAGCCCGACGAGCTGGATATCGCGATCACGGTCGACCGCATCCAACGCGCAACGACGCTGGACATTCCGAAAATCGATAACCGCTGGGCCGGGCTTCGGAGTTTCTTCGACGACGGTGCACCCACGCTCGGCTTTGATCCCCGTGCGGATGGATTTTTCTGGCTCGCCGGTCAGGGCGGCTACGGTATCACCACGTCGGACGCCATGGCGCAGTTGGCGACGGCGCAATTGCTGGGACAAGACACCCCATCCCATTTGAGCGATCTCGGCGTTGATCCGGTTGAGTTGTCGCCAAGTCGCTTCTAGATCCTGGATCGCTGCGCGTCCGGGAAGCCGCAGGGTTTATCCGGGATCTTAAAGCCTCACCCTACCCTTTTTGCAGACGCAGCGTAAAAACGCCGTCCGCCTCGTCGCTGGCCAAAAGCGGGTTGCCGGTGGTCTCGCAATAGGTTTCAAAATCTTTCGGCGCGGCGGGGTCCGTGACTTCAATTTCGAGCACGTCGCCGCTCATCAATTCTTTCATTTTCTTATTGGCCCGGAGCACGGGCAGCGGGCAATTAAGCCCCTTGAGATCAAGCTGAACGGTGGACGTCATACGGCCCCCTTAATTACGTTATTGATGCGTAAAGATCGGCTGTTTTTTCGCCGAGTGCAACCGTTTGCGACGCCGGACTCAGCCGGCGCCCGAGAAGATATCGGCGCCGTCCGGACCTGGGGTGCGAGTCGCACGCCCATCCTCAATCAGATGGTGCAGGTGCGCCAAGGTCTCACCGATGGCAAAGAACATCTGGTGCTGATCAAGTTCCCGCGTGAACAGTTGCTTGAGCACATCAACGCCGGTGCCGGGGCTGCGGATCGCATCAGCGGTCTCGTCCAGGCGCTCATCATGATGCTGGATAAGATCAGCAAGCCGCGCATGTAACCCGCGAAACGGCCAATTGTGACTCGGCAGAATCAACGGCTCTGACGGTACGCGGGCACCGATCCGGCTGAGCGAATCCAAGAACAGCGATAACGGCCGGGCTTCGGGGTATTGCGGCCAAACGGATATGTTCGGGCTGATCTTCGGCAACACCTGGTCGCCGGAAATCAGCACATCCAAATCTGCGCAATACAGGCACGCGTGCTCCGGCGAATGGCCGTGGCCAACGATCATTTCCCAATCGTGCCCACCAATCTGGATTTTGTCGCCATCGGCAATCGGCAACAGGGCAGCTGGAATCGGTGCAACGTTTTTGCCGTAGCCGCCTAAGCGCCCGCTGACGGCATCCATCATTTCCTGCGTAAAGCCGGCGCGGCGATAGAATTTGCGATAGGTATCCAGCGTCGTCTCGGCAGAATCCATCCAAAGCATACGCCCAAACGTCCACTCGAGCATCGGCATCACCAGCGGCACATCGAACTTTTCACAAAGCCATCCTGCAAGCCCTGCATGGTCCGGATGAAAGTGTGTGACGATCACCCGTTTCAGCGGCCGTCCGCCCATGGTGCCGTCAAACAACTGCTGCCAAGCGGCTTTGACGTCGTCTTTGCAGATACCGGTGTCAACGGCGGTCCAGCCGTCGCCGTCTTCGATCAGCCACAGATTAATATGATCCAACTTGAACGGCAGCGGCATCCGATGCCAGTGCACGCCAGGTGCAACCTGCATGGTCGTGCCCAGTGCGGGTTCGCCTTCGAAGACGTAATCAGGTGTGTATGTCATGCAGCGGTTTTAGCAATCCAGGGGCGGATTGCAACAGAGGTTATGCTGGCCTTCACTCGCGAGGCACCCGACATCGTCACCCCCGCGAAGGCGGGGGTCCAGTCGTTAGATGGATTCCCGCTTTCGCGGGAATGACGAGGGGCAGTAAGTGTATGCCTCATCCTGAGGAGGCCGAAGGCCGTCTCGAAGGATGTGCTAGCGCTGAAACCAGGGTTTCGGTGGGGCCGGGTGGCGCTCTGTGTGTTTGACGGTCGGGAACTCAGCCGGCACCCATACAGCAGGCTTTTCAGGTGCAGCTTCGACGGGGCGATCTTCAGCGGTGACCTTAGGGGCTGGGCGACCGTTGATGTCGTGTCCTTCGCGCGTGGCCTTATCCATGCTGATGATGTAGCTGAGTTCTTCTTTGATGATATCCGTATGGCGGCTGGGCTCGGCCTTGAGCACAGCCGACACGATCCCAAGGCGCACCGATTTCGGCATGCGGTGGAAGTTTTCCAGCATCATGAACTTGATCGACGGGCGCACAGATGCAGACAGCAACAGGCTCAATACAAGCTTTTTGCGGATGTCGTGACGCAGGTTACCGTTCTCCGTCAACTCGAAAAAATCTTTGACGAACACGCGGGGCGCCAGGTCACCGTCCAGCAGACATTTTAGATTTTCGCGCAACGCGGCGGTGAACTGCTTGCGGCTTTCGATGACGATCTTCGAGGCGTGCTGACGCACCTTGCCGATACTGTCGGGCTCGAACGCGTGATCGGTAACATACTTAAGGCATTCACGGACCAACTCGTGACGGGACGTGTCACCGATGATCTCGACCACGCCGCGCACCAACTTGGTGTTGTTACCGAGCGGTGCCAACCGAGCCGTTGCCGCCAACGCCATTGAACTTTCCGGATCGCGCGAACACATCATCGCGAGGGCCAACGGATCATCGAAACCAGCCAGATCAATGTCTTTGTTCAACAAGTTTTCGGGCACAAGCAGGCGATCACCCTCACCCGGGATCACCAACGGCTCATGCTGCTTATAAGACAGCTTAATGCCAAGTGCGGCCTTTAGGCCCTCTTGGGAAATACCCAATGCATTGAAAGGCGAGGTGCTCATGCGACGACGCGAAACGCACTCGGGCGCGGCGTGCGCATTTGTGCGGGCTGGGTCAATTGCAGCCATTGCTTAAACATGCGCGCGCCGTCGCGAATCGCGGTGCCCGGCAGCACTTGGTTGATACCCTCTTGGTGAAGCAACGACTGGCGCATCGCGGCCAATTCGCTTTCACGGCCCAAACGCCACGCCAGCGGCACATCTTCCATGGCGTCCAAGGTGCGCTCTTTACTGTGGATCATATCGGCCAAAATAAGGGTGAGAAATTGGATCGCAGCATCATCGGGCTTCGCCGAACCGCGACGCCATTTACTGATAGTCGACGGCGCAACCTTCAACATCTGGGCAATATTCTTGCCCGCCAGCCCCGCGTCAGACAGCCCACGAAACACAGGCCGCACATCGACCAAGTTTGCGTCCCAGGTCGCCACCGCCGTATTTTCGTCGATCCCGGTCGGGTTCACGAAAGTCTCCATAATGAACACCCCAGTATATCCTGTTTAGACGATGGCCCTTGAGCCGCAAACTAATTTTTGCCTGTAATGGTTAAGAAGCCGTTTATTCAACAAAATCAATGCAGTTTTACAATTCCGATGGCGCACCGGCGCACGGGATATCAAGGGGTTACGCCCCGACTGCAAAACTTTTCGGAGGGTGTGTGATGCCAGTGCAATTTAATATTCACGGTCCGATGATTTTATCAAGTGGTGACGCAGCGGAGCGCACTTACAAGGCCTATGTTGGAAAATCAGGCAAGACGTGGTGCGTGGCCGATCAGGAATCAGCCGCAGATAACATTTATGTTGATGGCGGTCCCAACTCTCGAGGGATGGCTGGCCGGACGCTGACATTTAAACTTAGCGATGGCGGCGAAATCCAACTGCAAGGCCCTTGGAAAACTGGTGCGGGCGAACTGTACAAAGACACTGGCGTAGACATCCGAGACGCATATTTCACAAGAGGAGTCGTCTCTCGGCACAGAATAAATGGCAAAACATTCTATGCGCCTGATTTCTATGTGGGAGTGCTTCATTACGATGATCAGCCAGTTTTAGGAGCCTATAATCGGGTTGATCGAATAGCACAACGTATAGCTGACGATCTTGGTGAGCCTGTGTTTATGGCCGTTACATCAAAAGGTGGCGGTTGCGCAAAACGGATCAGCCCAAGGCAGCCCGCCAAAGACACAGGGGAAAAGTAATGAGCGCGAACCTGACATACGAGCAAGCACTTTTGAAGGTCACTCACCTTGAAATTGAAGGCGGCACGAAGCGCTCTGTCATGGCGTTATATACGTTAATGCTGCCGTTCATGCTGGCGTGGCAACGTGAGAACGACACGGCGCTATTACTGCCAGATGAATACGTCGAAATGCACAAGGCGATTTGCGCGCGCTGGCCGGGGAGCGATGACGGGATCAGAGCGCTTAGCTGGATCAAAAAACAGGCTTGGGAAAATTACGAGGCGATCGCGCGCTCTGGCTCGTCCGACAATCGGGCATCGAAGGAAGGTGCGGAATGACCGATATAAGTTCAGTAATCTGGGATGCGGTTGAAAGCTGCAACGAGGTCAAATCGATTGAGGCTCTTAAAGCCGCTGACGCCGAGATTGAACGGCTGCGGGCTGAGCGTGAGAACCTTCGGCAGATATGGCAATTAGAGTGCGACAATCCGTCTGGTCGATTTGAGGATCGGGCCGTTTTTTACAATATGTTCGCGTCCGACAATCGGGCATTTAGCGAGGCAGAAAAATGAGCCGCCGAGTAGCATGGTTTTCGTGTGGCGCTGCCAGTGCCGTTGCAACGAAATTATCTCAGCCCGACGTTATCGCGTACTGCGAGACAGGCGCGGAGCATCCAGATAACAAGAGGTTTATGGCCGACTGCAAGCCGTGGCTGAGCAACCGGCTGGACATAACAATCCTTCAAAATGAAAAGTACGCTGACACTTGGTCTGTTTGGGAAAAGCGCCGTTGGTTGGCTGGTATTAAGGGCGCGTCATGCACCGGCGAATTAAAAGTGCAGCCGCGCTTAGATTTTCAGCGTGACGACGATATTCACATATTTGGGTACACCGCTGACAGTGGCGACGTTGCCCGCGCAGAAGGCATGGCAGAGCATTGGCCCGACCTTAAGACTGAGTTCCCGCTGATTGAGCGTGGGCTTACTAAGGCCGCGTGTCTTGCAATGATAGAGCGGGCGGGGATAAAGCCGCCACTGACATACGCTCAGGGCTTCCCCAATGCGAACTGCATCCCCTGCGTGAAGGCCACTAGCCCTCGATATTGGGCGCTAGTCCGGCACCATTACCCTAGCCAGTTTGAGCGCATGGTGAGGCTGTCACGTGAGTTGGGTGTTCGTCTTGCACGCATCGACAACGAGCGCGTGTTTATAGACGAGATACCGCTAGACCATCCCATGACAAAGGCTATGGCGCCGGATTGTGACTTTCTGTGCAGCCTTTCGGAACAGGATTTTATGGCGTCCGAAAATCGGGAAGGCGGTGACGCATGAACCTTGCAAATGAACATTCACCCTGCCCGCGCTGCGGGTCATGGAACGGATGGCATAGGTTGGGATGCCCCAAACAGCCGCCCGCGAAGGTGGACGGAATCGGATGGAGAAAAGAGCGATGAAACCCTTTAGCGAAATCATAGACGACATCAATGGCGACGTGTCGAAGATCGAGCGCTCAGCTTATCGAGAGGGCTTTATCTTCGGCGTCATGGCGACGGTCCTGGTCACGCTGGCGGCACTCGTCATCGTCGCCAAGGTCATCCAGTAAACGAGCCTTTGGAAGCATGAAAATGGACAACAAAACATCAACTTTTAGCATACATCACGACCGCTGCGAGCCAGAAAAATGGACGGCAACCGACCTGCTGGCCTTTGCGCAATTTGTAAAGACCGGCAACTTAGCGTGTGCCGCTCGGTTGGCGCGTCTTGGCGTTCAACTCGTTCGCTCTCAGCATCATGAACCAAAGGGCGGGCACCTTGAGCACATCGGATTTTGCGATCTGCACGGGGATTACGCATCACCTTTAGATGAAGTCGCGGGCGACGAGGATGTCACGCCGGTTATGCCGTTATACCGGGGGCCGGTCGAGTACGCTGTTCGCATCCCGATTGGCGACGAGGACGGCTATGTTGAAGGTTACGAATATGAGGTTAAGCAAACCGAAGTAGAGGCGCATGCGTATTTCGATGACGCGCCTGTAGCTGCCGACTAACGAGCCTATGGAGGGCATGAAATGAGACTGAAAATTAGTTTTGAAACAGAAGTGCCGGACGACATTGGCACCGAAGATGAAATGATGGAGTGGCTACGCTTTATGCTCAATGACAATGGGTCAATGGCGATGTCAAACCCCTTTAGCGATCTTGGTGACGTCGATCCTATTTTAGGAACGCTCGACGTTGAGACGGCACGATAGACGAGGGATTTTTTTGACATGGCCTGGGACCAGAAATATCGATGCCTTAAGGAAGGCGAGGCTATCAGGGCAACGGACGAAAGCCTAGAAAGCGATCATCCGTGGCATGGCGGAAATGAACACTGGAAACAGATTCCGCCGCATATGGTTGGGCGTAGGGCGTCTGACCCGGATTGCGTGGCTCACTCAGTTTATCGCCGTCGCCGCCCGTTCTTGTCGGGGCTGTGGTGCATGATCACGCATCCGGTCCGGGTTTTTGTAGATGGTCGAATTTCAGCATACCGCCTTTGGCGGCGGCTTGGATAACGAGGGATTGATATGCACCTTGAAAAGATTACGTGGCTGGACAGCCACTCACCAACAGCAACATGGGTTGACCCCGATGAGGTTCGCACATCCCCATGTGTCATTAAATCGGTTGGCTACGTCGTCCGCGAGACAAAGACGGCCATCACCATCGCCGCTTCAGTTTCGGACGAGGGGATTGTTAACGCGCCGCTGACAATTCCACTAGTGTGCATCACCAAACGCAAGCGCATTTAGAAACGAGCGCATAGCGCACAGGAAAGGAAAGACGATGAACTTTAGGAAACGCGACGAAAACCGGAAGCGGGCAGGATACTTGAAGCCGTCATACGCCGATCTTTGTGATCATGCGGATAAGTTGGCGAGCCTTTGTATCGAGATTGAAAAGGTTATGGACAATCTCGAATGTCTTGGCGGCGTCAGTGTCCAGTTGATGCCGCACGTCCCGCCCGGCGAACGCCTGCACCCGCGCATTACCACGGTCCATGACGTGATGTTGCCCTATGACCCGAACGACCCAGACGGGTCTAAAAATGCCGACCAGCAAGTGCCCGCGTAGGAGGCTCAGAGAAACATGACGACAGGAACATTCATAGGCGTACCGGAAATCTACGCACTTGATATGGCGGCAAAATCCGTCTGCGATGCGTTTCCCGAAAGCCTTGGGCTTTACCTTGTAGGTTCTGCAAATGAACGGGCGGACTGGCGCGATATAGATTTGCGCCTAATGCTGACGGATGAAGATTTTGCAGTATTGTTCCCGTCTGCTGACCTACGCAATGGCATGTACGCTCATAACCCGCGCTGGATTTTGATGGTTACGGCGATTAGTGAGCGGCTTTGTAAGGCGACAGGGTTGCCGGTCGATTTTCAATTCCAGCCAATGACAGATGCTAATGCCCGGCACAAAGGAAAGCGCCACCCTCTCGGCGTCCGCGTGGAGAAGGCCAATGGTTGAGAATGTAGTACGTCCCGCGTTCGCCGGAAGCAATCTGATTGCTAGCCTTGAGCACGCTCTACAGATGGCGCGTGACGGTGAATTGGTCGCCGTTGTGTTAATTGGAGCAGGGCGCGACGGGGAGTTTACGATAGGCGGCATGTCCGGCGACGATGGCAAATTACCGCTTATGTCGGCCATCGGAGAACTTGAGCACCAGAAGCAAATGCTTTTGGAAAAGATTGAACGATAGACGAGCGCCCAGACGGCGTATGAAAGGAAAGAAGATGACGAATTTCAAGATTAATAACGGAGATATGGTCAAGAGCGAAACAACCGGCATAACCGGAGTGATTACCGCACGCTCTGACCACCTTCATGGATGCAACCGGTATTTCGTGCAACCGAAGGCTGGCAAAGACAATAAGTATCCCGATGGCTACTGGTTTGACGAGGAGGACTTGCTCGTTACCAAGTCCGCCGTCGTTCAGCAAGGCCGCACGGATCGTGGTGGCCCACCGAGTCGCCTTAAGTAGTGCTCATAAGAGAGGCCGATATGAAAGACGTAACAGATGCAGTTAAAGCCGACCTAGACGAACGCACACGGCGCGGCGTTCAGGAGTATGGCGTCACGCTTGGCGATGCCGGGTTGACGGAGCGTGAGATTTTGCAACACGCATACGAAGAAGCGTTAGACCTAGCGCAATATCTGAAAACGCGCCTTTTGGCGCTCGAATGAGGAGCGTTATTTAAAAGGTCAGAAAATCTGTCCTTAAAGCCAAAACGCCAATTATTACAAAGGACAAGAAAATGTACGACGAAGATACTTTAGGCCCCCTACTTGCTCTTAGGATTGCCGATCAGCGCCGGCGTTTGTTCCATTCGAGAATCGCTTTGTTGCTGAGAGATTTTGATGTA